>ULVE01079374.1_pt1 | contig 34651 bp, 24 predicted proteins | sample 1959161 | NCBI WGS metagenome assembly ULVE01 (sample SAMEA4835778, study PRJEB28245) | human gut metagenome | biome: gut microbiome; material: fecal sample | place: Denmark | collected 2008
GCCGGCGTGCGCTCCGAAGAAGAAATCTACATGATAGAAGCCGCCGCCCAACGTTATTGCACGCCTCCCGTCGACATTCATGCCTACATACACAAGGTGGAAGGAAAAGACGTATTGGAAGTCGTAATAGATGAAAACACGCAAAAACCAGTTTATGCCCTTGACGAGAACGAACGAAAACGGGCATACATCCGTATCAAGGACGAAACCATCCTGGCAAGCCCCATCCATTTAGACATCTGGCGGCACAACCGTACCGAAGAAAAGGTCATCATAACCTATACTCCCCGCGAACAACAGATTCTTTCCTTATTGGAACAGCATTCCACCCTTTCCCTCAACCAGTGCCAGCGCCTCACCCGCATGAACCGGAAACGAATCGTCAGCCTTCTTGCCGACTTCATCCGCTTCGGCTTAGTAGAACCTGTGTTTTACGACCACACGTTCCGCTTCCGCCTAAAAGAAGCCCCCCAAACCAGTACGACAGTATAACGCATGCCATTGCATCCGGAAATGGACATCTTTTGCTTATCAAGAAATGATTATCCACATCCAGCCAATACATATCCCCTAAAAACGAATATATACTGCATGAGCAGTTGAATATATACTGCAACTGCCAATGAATATATACTGCAACTGCCTGCGGATATATACTTCTCAGCAAGGTCAGTGCTATTATGAAATTGAAAATGGCATCACATCAGGATGTCGCGTATGGATGGTTCGTCCACAGTTGGTGGGGAAATGATTTAATAACATTTTACGGATTATCACACTAAACTTGGTACAACATATCCGCGATCTCACTTTTTTGTTTTATCTTTGTCCCGATTTAAATCATTATAACCTAACAGTATGAGCATATTCTCTAAATTATTCGGCAGAAAAAAAACAGAAGACGAAGGCGCGAAAGTAGGTGGCGTAGAAGACTTCATTACCTTGATTAGAGTATACTACCAAGCAGTAATGGCGGCGCAGCTGGGCATCAGCAACATCAATGCATTGCCCGAGATGGCGGTATTCAAGCGCACCTTGAAAATCCCTACCCAGAACAACAAGTTAGGCATAGCCGAACGTTCACGGTGCAAGAAGATGCTGACGGAAATATACGGCATCCATGATTTCTTCTTCAAGGAAATAGATGCCTCTATCAAGAAACACTGCAAAAATGTGAATTCCATTCAAAACTACCTGTTCATGTTCCAAGGCTTCAGCCAAGACCTGATGATGGTAGTGGGCAACCTGATGCAATGGAAATTCCGTATGCCGGGCATCTTCAAGAAAGCTTTACGCGCCATGACTGAAAAAACGGTACACGACATCCTGACCAAGACAACCTGGAAAGACGATAGCGTACGCAAGACTTGCGCCAACATCCGCCAGTACCAACATTCGTTGGGATACAGCGAAAGTTGGATGGCAGAATATGTATACAACATCGTTATATTGGCCAAGAAAGAACCGAAACCGAAAGAATAACGAGGGATGGAGAACCTTATCGAAAACCATCCATTGGAACCATTTCTTCCTCCCGGCGCAACCTTGCTGATGTTGGGAAGCTTTCCTCCGCAAAAAAAACGCTGGAGCATGGAGTTCTTTTACCCAAACTGGAGCAATGATATGTGGCGGATTTTCGGACTTGCCTTCTTCGGCGACAAAGAACACTTCGTACAAACAGACCGGAAGGCGTTCGACAAAGAACGCCTCATCGGGTTCTTACAGGAAAAAGGTGTTGCCCTCTACGATACAGCCTGTGTGGTGAAACGCTTGCAAAACAACGCTTCCGATAAATTTCTGGAAATAGTAGAACCTACCGACACGGGATTGCTCCTGAAGCAACTGCCTGCCTGCAAAGCCATCGTTACCACCGGACAGAAAGCGACAGACACCTTCTGTACGCAGATGCATATTGCGGAACCTCCCGTAGGAGGCAAATGTGAGTTTGAATACGAAGACAGACAACTCTGCCTCTACCGGATGCCTTCTTCCAGCCGGGCTTATCCGCTCAAACTTGAAAAAAAGACGGAAATTTACCGGAAAATGTTCCAAGAACTAAAGCTTTTATAGCGATAAGCATATAAAAAACGCCCAAAGCATTTGGAAGATTCAAAAAATGTCGTACCTTTGCATCCGCAAACACGGGAATAGCTCAGTTGGTAGAGCATCGGTCTCCAAAACCGAGTGTCGGGAGTTCGAGTCTCTCTTCCCGTGCATAGCATAAGAGGATGAGCCAAACGCCATCCTCTTTTCTTTTTTCCTGAATCAGTTCTTGAACTCCCCGTTTATATGCTGCCCGCTCTCAGGATTCAGCTCGATGACTTTTTTCATATCTTCTACAGAACCGTCCTTATCTCCCGCCAACAAACGCACCCGTCCACGTTCCTGATAAAACACAGCATGGCCGGGCATCAACTCCAAAGCCTCTGTATATACTTCGATGGCTTTCCCGAACGCTTTTTCTTCGCAAAGCATCCCGCCTTTCAACAGATACGCCTTTTCATTGAAAGGATTGACTTCCGTTACCTTATCTATGCAAGCATAGGCTTCACCCGCATTCCCCTGCGCCGCTTCTATCGTGCCCTTCAGCAACAACGCCTCCTCTTCTTCCGGATTGGACGCCAAGATTCTATCAAGGTCTTCCAAAGCCTCTTTGGCCTGCCGCATTTTCCACAATACCTCGGCACGGAATTGATAAGCCGGAATGAAGCCTTCATTCAGAGCCAGAGCTTTTGTCGACAGTACGATAGCTTGCAGGTCATTCCGCAGCTCGTATTCGGCTTTAGCCGCCAAGTAATAGGCTTCAGCGTTATCCGCATCCTGTCCTATAACCTGCTGGCAGACCGCTTTCACCCCCTCATAATCTTCCTGCATATAGCAAACGTGCGCCAACGTCAGCAACGCCCGCACATTTCCAGGCTCCAACGCCTTCAGTTTATCCAGGACAATCCGTGCGTCGGGCATGCGGTTCATTTTTATATATACATCCGCAAGAAACTGAAGCGTTTCGGCATCATCGCGAAGCGCAGCCGCCTGCTCCAGGCACTTAGCCGCATAAGCCAGCTGATTCATGTTGCGCGCACGGATTCCGTCGTATTTCAGAATCTCGAAATTCTTCTGTTCTTGTTTTTCTTGTTGGTTCTCTTCCGGCTTTCCACCGCCGAAGAGTGCTGATAATAAACCCATGTCTTTCGTGTTTTATTGTTGAATGTTTGTTGCAAATATAAACAAAATCAAGTACACACGTATGTTTGCTGAAAAGAAATTTGTAAGTTTGCGGCAGAATTGAAAAAAGGAACATAACATGAAAAAATTACTTTTGTTTGTATGGGCGATGTGGGCTTGCTACGGCTTGCACGCACAATATTTTTGTACGGTAGAAGGAACAGAACTGCACTATGTCAACTACGATGAAGCAGGACAAAGCGTATCAAACGAGACCGCCATTGTGGGGTATGTAGGAAAGGAAAAAGGAACGACAATGGCTTGCTACGTCAATAAAATCGTAACCAACAAATTGAAAAACAATACAAGCTATACACGTTTCGATTGGAGTTATGACGGGAAACAGACTGTTTGTGCAGAAGATTTAGCCTTCGGACCATACATTGATTCTGATTCCGACCCCGCTAAATACGACACTGCCGCCCGTACAGCCATGCAGGAAGAACTGAAATTCAAGGGAAACAATTCGTTTATTCTTAAGAACCATGCGAAAGGCGGAGAAAGCATGCCCGACCGTTCGTATTCGCTCATTGTAAATATGCTGAAAAACGAAATCACAATATCGGGTGCTGCCTATATGGGAGAAGAACGGGTAAGTACCACCGCCGGCAAGTTCAATTGCATGAAGATTTCCTACTTGAAACGCACAAAAGTCTTATTAAAAAGCACGACTCACCGCATCACCGAATGGTATGCCGAAGGCATCGGGCTGGTCAAGTCGGAAGCATTCGACATGAAAGGGAAACCTGCCGGAAAGACTTTGCTGGTGAAAATCGTGAAATAATCAATAAAGCCAATCAGGAGTTAAAAGGGCGTTATCGCCCACCGGTGTGGGTAGGTAAATGCCAATACCTTTCTGCACCGATTCCAAAGGTAAAGCCATTGGCCTTTTAACTTCTGATTGGCGTTATTTATCGTTCATTGCCAACTTAGAAGCTGTTTTGAATTTCTCCAAAAAGTTTTTCTTGGCTTGATGTATCCGTTTTCGTGTGTGCTTTGGGCGATAAATTCAAAACAGCTTCTTAAATGATCTCAATCCCCTGCTCTTCGCAAAGCTTCAGGCTCAGGTCTTTCAGTTTGAACTTCTGAATTTTTCCGCTTCCGGTCATAGGGAATTCCTTTACGAAGAAGATGTATTTCGGGATTTTATAACGGGCTATCTTACCTTCGCAGAACTCACGCACGTCGAACTCATTCATCGTATATCCTTCGTGCAGGATGATGAACGCACCTACCGCCTCGCCGTATTTCTTTGAGGGGACACCGGCTACCTGCACATCCTTGATGCCCGGCATTTGGTAAAGAAATTCTTCTATCTCGCGCGGATAAATGTTTTCGCCTCCCCGAATAATCATGTCCTTGATGCGTCCTGTGATACGGTAGTTCCCGTTCTCGTCTTTCACGCCCAAGTCGCCCGAATGCAGGAATCCGTTCTTGTCTATCACTTCGGCGGTAGCTTGCGGGTTCTTGTAATAGCCTTTCATGTTGTTATATCCCCGGTTGCACATCTCGCCTTGTACGCCTACGGGACATTCTTCGCCCGTATCGGGGTCGATAACCTTCACTTCGGTAAATTCGAAATCATGCCCTACGGTAGTATAGCGCACTTCAGCCGGATCATCTATGCGGCTATGCGTCATGCCGGGCGATGTTTCGGTCAGTCCGTATACGCTGGTTACCCGCATGTGCATCTTTTCTTCTACCTGTTTCATCAGTTCCACCGGGCAAAGCGAACCAGCCATGATGCCTGTACGCAAACACGTCAGGTCGAACATATCAAACATCGGATGATTCAATTCGGCGATGAACATGGTAGGCACACCGTAAAGTGCCGTACAACGCTCCTTATGAACAGATGCCAATACCAGTAAGGGGTCGAACCGCTCTACCATCACCTCCGTACATCCATGCGTCAGGCAATTCATCGTGGCAAGCACCACACCGAAGCAATGGAACAAGGGTACACATACGCATAACTTGTCATCTTGGGTAAATTTCATGTGCTCGCCCGTCAGGAAGCCGTTGTTGGCAATATTGTAATGAGTCAACATCACTCCCTTTGGAAAGCCCGTCGTGCCCGAAGTATATTGCATGTTCACCGTGTCGTGGCAATTCACCTTCTTCTTCGCTTCTGCCAACACTTCATCATCGATGTTGTTTCCCAGCAGAAGAATTTCGGCGGTATTATACATGCCTCGGTATTTCTCCTGACCTATGTAGATGACGTTGCGCATATAAGGGAAACGTTTGCTCTTCATGTGTCCGCGCTCGAAGGTTTTCAGTTCAGGCAACATCGTGTAAGTCATTTCCACAAAGTTACTGTCTCTTTCCCCATCCACGATGCAAAGGGTATGCATATCCGAGTTTTCGCACAAGTATTCCAGTTCGGCCTGCTTGTAGTTGGTGTTCACCGTGACCGCTACGGCACCTATCTTGGCGCAAGCGTAAAGGAAAGTCAGCCAGTCGGGCACATTCTTCGCCCATATTCCCACGTGCGTGCCGTGAATCACACCGATAGCAAGCAGTCCTTTCGCCATGTTATCCACACGGCGGTTGAACTGGCTCCACGTAAAACGCAGGTTCCGGTCGGAATAAACCAAATATTCTTTGTCCGGCGACACGGTAGCCCAATGCTCCAGCCAGTCGCCCAATGTTCGTTCTGAGAGTTGAATCATAATAAGCGGATTTAATCAATTAATAATTAACAATTAATAGTTAATAATTTGAAGTACGAACCCCATGTGAACGCATACGTTATCAATGTATTCACTATCAATTATTCATTATTCACTATTAATTATTCATTATACCGGCGTATAAATCACCGCCAGAATCCGTGCGGCTTGTCCTTCGTAAGCATGCACGTGATGAGGCACGATGGAATCGTAATAAATCGTGTCCCCTTCCTCCAGTACGTAAGTGTACTTGCCGTAATTGATTTCAAGCACACCCTTCAGCACCATGATGAATTCTTCGCCTTCATGCGCCGAGAGGGTAAAAGCATCGTTGTTCGCATCAATGTCGATGATGAACGGTTCCATGTGGCGGTCTGCCTTGCTTCGTGAGAGCGAGTGGTAGTGCATGTGCTGGCGGGCGTTGGTGGCGTTGTTCGAGAAACTGATGGTATCGTCTGCTTCTCCACGCCGGCAGATGACGGGACCCGCTTCATCGTTCTGGTCATCAAGGAACGTACCCAGCCTTACGCCCAGTGCGCGAGCGATTTTCAAGAGTGGGGCGAGTGAGGGGATGTCAATGTTCTGCTCGATGCGTTCAATTTGCTCCACCGACAAGCCGGTTCGTTCGGCCAATTCTTCTATACTGATTTCTTTCGTTGTTCGTAGCGCTTTTATCTTTTCGCCGATAATGTTCGTGCGGTCCATAGTATAACGTTGTTTTTGTTGTTTGGTTTGACATTCAAATTGATACGATCGCAAAGATAATCATTTTTTTAAAAGAATAGGTAAGGAACAGCGAATTATTCATAACGACAGACCATAACGACAGACCGCATCGCCTAACAAATTTATCGAATGAAATCAAAAACAGTTCTTAATTCTCCATTGCCAATTGTTTCGTATCTTTGCACCGCTAAAAATAAGAAAACGATGAAAGAAGCTTTACTAAAACTCCATCTCTCGGTACTGATAGCGGGAGGAACGGGCGTGTTCGGGCGAGTGATAACGCTAAGCGAAGGATTGCTGGTGTGGTACAGGTTGTTGCTCGCCACGCTGATGTTTTATGCAGTATTGTTCGTATTGGGCAAAATCAGGAAGGTACAGCGGACAGATGTGGTGAAAATTGCGTCGACCGGTGTGCTGCTGGCGATGCACTGGCTTTTCTTTTACGGGAGTATCAAGGCGTCGAACGTATCTATCGGCGTGGTATGCCTTTCGCTAATGAGCTTTTTCACCGCCCTGTTCGACCCGCTTATCAACCGTCGCCGCGTTTCGATGGGCGAAATCTTATTCAGTCTCATCGGAGTGGCAGGCATCGTGCTTATCTTTCATTTCGACACACGCTACCGCACAGGTATCCTGATGGGCATTCTTTCATCGGCACTGGCTTCGCTCTTTACCATCTGCAACAAACGGGTAGCTTCGGATTATCCTTCGAGCACGGTGCTGCTTTACGAAATGGGAGGCGGGTTTGCAGGCCTGAGTTTGCTCTTGCCTTTCTACCTGCATTTCTTCCCGGTAGAAACCATCATCCCCTCGGCTTCCGACTGGGCAAGCCTGCTGGTACTCGCTTCATTATGTACGGTATGCCTGTACATCTTACAGATACAGGTGCTGAAGAAAGTATCGGCATTTACATTCAATTTGACTTATAACTTGGAACCCATTTACAGCATTGTCTTGGCAATGCTCATTTTCGGAGAGGCAAAAGACTTGAACTTCAGTTTCTACACGGGACTGGGACTGATATTCCTCTCGGTAGCGTTGCAGACTTCCCGAATAATCACACAAATGAGAAAGCATTAACCAGCATGAATGAATTGAAACAACGGATACACGATTTACTGGAACAGATGAACGAACGGGTTTACGGTAAAGAACACGTCATTGCCCTTTCGCTACTCTCAGCAATTGCAGGCGAAAGTATTTTTCTGCTCGGACCTCCGGGAGTGGCGAAGAGCATGGTGGCACGTCGGCTCAAACTTGCTTTCCGAGGCGGGAGTTCGTTCGATTACCTGATGTCACGTTTCAGCACGCCCGATGAAATATTCGGACCTGTATCTATTTCGAAACTGAAGGACAATGATACCTACGAACGGCAAACAGAAGGCTATCTGCCTACAGCCGATGTGGTTTTTCTGGACGAAATATGGAAGGCAGGACCTGCCATCCAAAACGCCTTGCTGACCGTCATCAACGAAAAAACCTATCGAAACGGAAGGGTTACTATACAAATTCCATTGAAAGGGTTGATAGCCGCATCGAATGAACTGCCTGCCACAGGGCAAGGATTGGAAGCCCTGTGGGACCGCTTCTTGCTCCGCTTATGGGTGACGGGCATCACCGACCTGGCTGATTTCGACCGCATGATTGCTTCTGCCGATGATACAGAACCGAAAATAACCAAAGAACTTCAAATAACTGAAGAGGAGTATAATGCCTGGCAAAGACAGATAAGCGAAGTAAAAATCCATTATTCTATTTTCGAAGTCATCCACCTGCTGAAGGAAAAGATTGAAGACTACAACCGCACGATGCAGAACGCAGAGTCGGGCGAACACCTGCTTTATGTATCGGACCGCCGCTGGAAAAAACTAATCAAGCTACTCCGGACTTCGGCTTTCCTGAACGGAGAGGACACGATACGCCTGAGTGATTGTCTTTTGCTGGCACATGGTTTATGGGATTGCCTTCCACAAGTCGACACCGTAAACGAAATGGTCTTGTCCGCCATACGCCAAAGCGCGGAAGGCTATCTGCTGAACGTGCAAGGAGTGCGTCAAGAAATACAAGCCTTGAAAGACGAACTTTCGACAACCGCCGCCCTGAATGAAGCGCAAGACCCTGCATTGAAAATCATCGATTCGTATTATTATCAGATAGACAAGGTACGGATGGCAGAACGGCTGTTGCTTTTCGCTTCCGATTACCAAGCACTCGACCGGACTGGAAAATTATTTTACCTGCACAAAGACAAGTACAAAAGTAAATGCTTCATTTTGAAACGCTACGACTTGTCGATGCGTGGTAAAGTACCCCAAAATAAGATTTATTCCCTGCGCAAAGGCAAACGTTCGGTATTCATCAACGATTACGAATATCCGTTGGTGTGCGTACCCGACTGCACACCGCTTCCTCCTTCTGCCGGAAAAGACGCGGAAGAGTTGATAGAAGAACGCTTTCAAAAAGCGGAAGAACTGGCGAGCCGGGTGGAAGACGGATGCCAGTCGTTCTACGAAACGGAAAAGACATATGCCGAACACCATCTTTTCCTGAACGCCGAAGAGCGGAAAGCACTGGCAGAAATGCTGAAACACCAACAAACGACGGTGGCTTACTGTCGAAACGAACTAAACGAATTACGTCATGCGTACCGGAAAGAGAACGAGGAATATCCGTCTGAAGGAACTGAAGGCAATCTATTTGGATGAACTTCGCCGACGTTGTTTCGCACGGATGCAGGAAGCATTGCAAAAGCGTGTGATGTTGCCCGCCGAACTGGAAAGTGCCGTTTGGGATTATTACCGGAAGACTTCACCCTCGCTTCAGGAGTTTTATTCGCGCTATACACCCGAATGGGAACATTTCTATGATGCCGAACTGCTGCCGACAAGCGATTTCCTGCCCTTTCTCCGGCAAATGCAGACGGCTTTCCGAAAACGTTACGTGCTGGCAGAGCTGAATGTACCTTATTATATAGAGCGCATGGAGCAGACCGCGAGACAGGGCACGGAGCAAAAAGCGGTGCAAGAACTCTTCTTAGACAAATGGCACAGTCTCCTGACCGCCAAAGAGTTTGATTACCAGTACCACCACATTGCTTCGTTGTGTGAAGACTTCCTATTGCTCAACTCAGGCAAAGGGATGAAAACAGCATCCAATCTGATAGGTTCACGCATCAAATGGTTGCTTTTCAACCATCCGGAACTATACCGCCAGGTAATGCCTTACGAGAAAGCGATGGAAGAAAACAGACACATCCGCGAACTGGTGCGTGTATTGGGCAAACGAAGCCAAGGCGAGAAACGCTTTGACGCTTTATCGGGCATAGCAAAAGAGCAATTCGTCCGACGCTCCACGCAGAGCGATATCGAAGGTATCACCCTTGGAAATGACCTGAACCACTTGCTCCCCATCGAATATTGCTATCTTGCTGAAGAGCGACTTCGCCCGGTGTTTATGCAACGGTATGTGGAAAAACGCCTGCAAGTATTTGACAGCCGTTCGCAAGAAGACCGCTCAACCCTACAGACAGGAAAAAAGAAAGTAAGCGGACAAGGACCTTTCGTGGTTTGCCTGGATACATCAGGGTCAATGGAAGGCAAACGAGAGCAACTGGCAAAATCGGCGTTATTGGCCATAGCCAAACTGACGGAAACCACACACCGCAAATGTTATGTCATCAATTTCTCGGAAGAAACCTCCCACTTGCTGATAAACGACCTGTGCACCGACTTACCCATGCTGGTGGAATTCCTCAACCAGCGGTTCGGTGGCGGTACCAATATGGAAGAAGCGGTAGACGAAGCCGTACGGATGACAACTCAAAACGGCTGGCATGGTTCAGACATAGTAATGATTTCCGATTTCGAAATGCCCCCTGCCTCTGACAGGCTGATGAGCCAGGTAGCGCATCTCAAACGCAAGGGGACATCTTTCTACGCCTTGGTATTCGGCACTCGTCCCGAACAAGACTACTTGAACCTGTGCGAGCGAGTGTGGAATATGGAAGTACCCTGAAAAACCTTACCGGACAGAGATTATCCGGATAGGCTGCTGTTTTACCTCATCCAGCGGAACCGCCTGATAAGAGACTTTCGAGAAATCTATCCGGTCAAGACAAATGCTGCGTATCTCACTGTTGTACATCGTGCGGAAATAGATGATGCGGTTTTTCATGTCGGTAGCCGAAGTCCATTGGGTAGCACTGGGAATATCGGCAGGCACCTTCCCTTCTGCAAATTCGACGCCTACGGGAATATCAAAGTTGTTCAGTATCTGAAAGGCTTGAAGCACAGTCTTTTCAGCATTGTCCTGACGAGGAGCCGTGGCCTGGTAAAAGGCGGCACGGACGAAACGTGAAGGAGGAGTGACATCGCCCGGAATACCTAAGAAGCCGCTTCCGGCACCGAAAGAAGCTAAACGGGCGTCGCCTAATGACTGGGCTGGAGCCGAACCAGGATAAAGATTGACATAATTATTCAAGTTCGTCAAGTGCCATTCGAATCCGGGAGAATTGGTCAGCACACCCAGCTTATTCTCATAAAACTTGGGGGTCCCATCGATGATTTCCAATACTACTTGCCTTCCGGCAGAATCGGTAAACCGCCAATGTACGGTAGAAGCACGTGGATCAATGCTGATGATATGCACCTGCTTCACGCTTTCTATCACTTCGTTTATCGTGGCACAGTTGCCCAATATCCACGCCACCAATTGCAAATCGGCTATACTGGTGTCTTTTTTTTCCGCATCATAGGTTTCATATTGCCCGTAATGCGGAAAATAAAACAAACCAGCCGACAAGCCGGCTTCGTTAATACCTTCGGCTATAAAGTCTTTTTGCTCTACAGCAAGTCCTACATAACCGTATCGGGAGGTAAAACTCATCCCCTGTACACCCTCGGGAGTATAGGAGCAGGAAGTATATCCACGCGGGACGATGATGTACTGACTATTCAAATCGCTTCCTCCCCATTCGATGGTTCGGGCAACAATGGTAGTGCTATCCTTGGCGGTCAGCGTGATGCCCGTGCAGGCGTCTGCCGGAGATGATACCGTAATCAGCCCGGCTAATGTTAAAGATAAAATAATTGTTCGAGTTTTCATATCATGTATTTTTAAAAATTAAACAAAGGATGAAACAGAAAAGTTCATTCCCGTTGATACAACCAGCCTTCTTTCCGAGTTATCCGCTCTTCCGACAAAAGAAAAGTTAATACTTTGAGTATTTTACCTTCATCGTAAGAAAGAATATGCACTATTTCTTGAGGCATCCGAGGAGCTTCCGCCAGCAAAGAAATAATAGCGTGGGCAATGTCTTCGAATTCACCTAACCTCAATCCCGACCTGTGCCTGTCCAGACATACATCGCATTGTCCGCAGTTGTGCTCGTTCCGTTCTCCAAAGTATTCCAACAACATACGGCTCCGGCACCGGTCATCGGTATCCGCATAATCAATCATGGCCTTTACACGGCGTTCATAACTTTGCTTTCTGTCTTCGTACACTTCCCTGCCCAACACGACGCGGCTCGCCTCTTGTCTTTCGCGCGTATATATAATATAAGGTGTCTTCTTGCCCGGTATGTAGTGAAGGATGTGCCGCTTGGTGAGAAGGATGAGCGTATCATACACCTGCTGGCGGGTGAGTCCGCTCCGCCGGGCAAGCGTTTCTTCACTGATGTAGGCATAATCGCTGAACAAACCCGTATAAGAACGTAAGATAATGCGGAGCAATTTCTCCGTATCGGGATTGTTTTCATTGATGCGATACAGTTCATCACGCCTCAGGGTGAAAATCAAGCGGGAAGTATTGTCTTGCTCATCGGTATATTCCAAATAGCCGGCACGGGTAAGTATTTTCAGCGCGCTGTCTACACGCACGGGGAAATGCTTGAAACGTTGGCAAAACTCTTCTATATTAAAAGCGAACGTACATCCCCTTCCGTCGCCCATCGCCATCTGGTAATAATAATTTATGTGTTCGTACACTTGGCGGATATACTCCTTTTCGGGGAAGGTATCACCGATACGTTTCTTCAGGATGGTTTTATCGCTCTGCGCATAGAGAAGCACGGCATAGGCTTTCTGCCCGTCGCGTCCGGCACGCCCCGCTTCTTGGAAATAAGCTTCGGGAGAATCGGGGAAATCAAGGTGAATCACCAAACGTACATCGGGCTTGTCGATACCCATGCCAAAAGCATTCGTTGCCACCATCACCCGGAAGGTCCCGTCTTGCCAACCCTTTTGACGTTGGTCCTTGGTAGCGTTGTCCAGCCCGGCATGATAGAACGTGGCGCTGATATCGTGCTGGTTGAGAAAGAGCGACACTTCCTTGGTGCGTTTCCGGTTGCGCGTATATACAATGGCAGAGCCTGCCACTTGGGTCAGGATATGAACCAGTTCGCCCGCTTTGTCCTCGGTACGCCTGACTATGTAAGCCAGGTTTTTCCGTTCGAAACTCATACGGAACACATTTTCCTTACGGAAAGCCAAACGCACCTGGATGTCTTTCACCACTTCGGGCGTGGCGGTGGCGGTCAGGGCAAGTATGGGAACATCGGGAAGCAGCCTGCGTACATCGGCTATTTTGAGGTAAGCCGGACGGAAATCATATCCCCATTGCGAGATGCAATGCGACTCGTCTACCGTTATCATACTGACCTTCATACTTCGCAGCTTGATTTGGAATATCTCAGTATCAAGCCGTTCGGGAGAGATGTAAAGGAACTTGTAATCGCCGAAGATGCAGTTCTCCAGTGCCACGATGATTTCTTCGCGCGTCATGCCCGAATAGACCGCTATGGCTTTGATACCCCGCTTCCGCAGGTTCTGCACCTGGTCTTTCATCAAGGCGATAAGCGGTGTTATGACCAAGCATAATCCAGGTTTAGCCAGGGCTGGCACTTGGAAAGTAATCGACTTTCCTCCTCCTGTAGGCATCAGCCCCAGTGTGTCGCGACCCTCGCCGATACTGGAGATGATTTCTTCCTGTATGCCCCGGAAGCTATCGTATCCCCAATATTGTTTCAATATGCTTTTATAGTCGGTCATGCCTGTTTGCTCGGCTTGATATCTTCTATCTGCAGCTGTACTTCTCCGCGCTTATGGGTGTTTTCTTCAATGGTGTAGCAGATGTTGAACGATTGTTTGGTCTTGATGAAACGGGCTTGCGAGCTTTGCCCGAACGCAATGCCGTTCATCACGTTGTTCGATTTGTTGTCCACCAATTCCAGTTTGATGTGTTCCTGGTCTCTGCCTACCACTTTGCTCGTTCCGTAATCGAAAACATTCATCGTGCAAAACATCGGCTTAGGATTTTCCGGTCCAAAAGGATTGAATTTCTTCAAGTCGAAAAAGAATTTCGATGTAATGTCCCGAAAGTCCAACTGCGCATCGATATCGATAGTGGCACTGGTCTGTTCAGGCAAAATATGTTTGGTTACATATTCTTCGAAACGACGGGTAAACTCGGCTACATTTCCCACCTTCATCGAGAGTCCCGCAGCATACGTATGTCCTCCAAAGTTTTCCAGCAGGTCGCGGCAATACTCGATGGCTTTATACACATCAAATCCCGACACCGAACGCGCCGAACCTGTAGCAAGGTCATTCGTGCGGGTCAATACCACCGCCGGACGATAGTATATCTCCGTCAAACGGGAAGCTACGATACCGATTACCCCCTTATGCCATGCCTCGTTATAGATGACTATCGAACGACGTTGTGAAAGGTTTTCCAACTGGTCCACTATCTTATTCGCCTCTTCGGTCATGCTCTTGTCCAAGTCTTTACGCGTCTCGTTGTACTGGTTTATCAGACGGGCTTTCTGCAAGGCGAGCGGAAAATCTTTCTCGATGAGCAGGTCTACGGCTTCTTTCCCATTCTGGATACGCCCCGACGCATTGATACGAGGTCCTATCTTGAAGATAATGTCACTCATCGTCAGCTCTTTTTCCGAAAGTCCGCACACATCAACAATGGCTTTCAGGCCCACACTGGGATTGGTGTTCAACTGCTTTAACCCATGATAAGCCAGCACCCGGTTCTCGCCCATGATAGGCACAATGTCGGAAGCGATGCTCACCGCCACCAAATCGAGCAGCGGAGTCAGCTGATGGAATTCAATTCCATTGTTTAAAGCAAATGCCTGCATAAACTTAAAGCCTACGCCACATCCCGACAAATGACTATAAGGATAAGTGGCGTCATGGCGCTTAGGGTTCAGGATGGCCACGGCAGGAGGCAATACCTCATCGGGCACGTGATGGTCGCAAATGATGAAGTCGATGCCTTTCTCTTTGGCATAGGCGATTTCCTCTACCGCCTTGATGCCGCAATCCAACACGATGACCAGCTTCACTCCGGTCTCACACGCATAATCCACTCCCTTCTTCGATACGCCATATCCCTCGTTATACCGGTCGGGGATATAGTAATCGATGTTCGAATAGAACTGTTGAAGGAATTTATATACCAACGCGACGGCGGTTGTGCCGTCCACGTCATAATCTCCATACACCATAATGCGTTCTTTCCGTCCCATGGCCTTGTTGAGACGCTCCACGGCGACACTCATGTCTTTCATGAGGAAAGGGTCGTGAAGCTCGTTCAATTGGGGACGGAAGAAACGCTTGGCTTCGGCGGCGGAAGTAATTCCCCGCTCCAGCAACAGGCGGCATAGGATAGGACTGATTCCTATCTCCTTAGCCAAAGCCTTGGCTGCTTCCCGTTCTTCTTGTGTAGGAGGTTGATAGTTCCATTTGTAATTCATTTATATATTATTTTTCTTTCTTTTTTCTAAGCCAATACAGCGGGCGTTCAAGTGCTTTGAAAAAAGCCCACCTATTCAACTTGTAAAGTTAGGAAAAAAGAAAGAAAAAATCGCCTGATTCCCGAATTATTTTCAGGGACCAGGCGAAATTATGCTTTTATTCACATCCCAATTTCACCACAGGGAACACAAAGGTATACAGAGCTATTTTTTATTCCTCTGTGACGCTTTGTACCTCCTGTTTTGAAAATCAATTTATTACAATCCCAACTTCTTGGCGATGTCAGCCGGAATAGCTTTCTTGTTCACCAAGATATTCAGGGTTTTATAAGCCGCGAAAGCTTTCGACGCATACCAAATGCCTTTGTACTTGCCTTCGGTACCCCATGAGTTCTTCACCATGAAGTATTCCTTGCCGTCCTGGTCTTTGGCAATGCCGTAAACCAGCATACCATGGTCGTCGGTGGTTTCCCAATTATCAAATGCAACCTGACGCATTTCCTGAGTCACGGCGATTTCCGGGAGCGGCTTCGAGGTCAGTTCCTTGCGCTTGTCGGCCTGGCTCAATCCCAGCCAACGCGCCATGTCCGAACCGGTCAGTTCCGCACCTTTTTCTACATCAGGACATACGGCTACTCCGTCGCGGGTAAACCCTTGCTCGCTCACATCGGCTCCCCATGCGAATGTATAGCCATTGTTGATTGCGTTTTCCATTACAGCCATCAATTCATCGATAGGCAAGTTATATGAAAGGGCGTTGCGCCAGTTGTCTTGCACCTCGATGCTGAACTGGGTATAGAACGGATGGTGTGTGAATGAAGTCAGCGACACATAGTCATCCATGTTCAAGCCCAACACTTCATCGGCAAAAGTACGTGGAGTGTAAGTTTTGCCGTTGTAAGTGAATTGCTCCGGACATTTGCCCAAGTACGTATCGTAAATGGAACGCACACCGTTCTTCCATACCGGAGTCAGTTTCTTCAACTTTCCCTTGGCGATGGCGTTCATGTATCCTTCGGCTACGGCGTCCAGCTCATTGTGTACCGGAAGCTTTTCGCCATACATGATGCCCGGCATGGCTTCTTGCGGCACCATGCCATAGTTCTCATAACAATATACGATATCCTCGAAGCTTCCTCCGGGGCCAAAGGAAGCATCGCCATGATAACGCACGTAATTCACCGCACGGTCCTCCATAGTGTGGTGCACGACGAACATTTCAGACAGGTCGAATTCTCCTTTTCCCTCATGAAGCAATTCGGCTTCCAAGAAACCAAGGGTAGAGAAAGCCCAACAGGTGCTCGACTGGTTCTGGTCTTTGATAGACGTAATCGGGTTTTCTTTCACGGTAGTAAAGACGAAACCTTCTTCCGAAGCTTTGTCTTTCTTCGGGCCTTTCGCATATACGTTTCCGAAGCAAACGCCCAAAGCTAAGAGTACAACAAGTTTATTCATTGCTAATTATGGAGTTAATAGTTAATAGTTAATAATCAATAGTTAATAACGGCGAATGCTTCCAATATCCGCTATTCACCATCAATTATTAATTGTTCATTATTCATTATTAATTACTTCATGATTTCTTCCACTTCCTCAATCGTAATCGGGATATGCTTTTCGCCCGTAAAGCGCGAGCCGTCAGGAGTAATCAGAATATCGTCTTCCAGACGGATGCCGCCGAAATCCTTGTATTTATCTATGGCGTCAAAATTCAGGAAATCGGTATGCATCTTCTCTGCACGCCATTTGTCTATCAGATCGGGGATAAAATAACAACCCGGCTCATCGGTGATGACAAATCCTTCTTGCAAGCGGCGTCCCATACGCAAGGAAGCCAATCCGAACTGGTCGGACGGACGCACTTCGTCATCATAACCCACATAGCACTGGCCCAGGTCCTCCATGTCGTGCACATCGATACCCATCATGTGTCCCAGCCCGTGAGGCATGAACATGGCATGTGCCCCAGCTTCTACGGCATCGTCTACATCGCCCTTCATCAAGCCTAAATCTTTCAATCCTTGCGCCAACACCTTGCACGTCTCTATATGAACCGATTTATAGGTTACGCCGGGACGTGCCAGCTCCAATGCACGGTCGTGACATGCCAGCACAATGCTATATACATCCCGCTGACGGCTGGTGAACTTACCTCCTACTGGGATGGTACGTGTATGGTCCGAGCAATAATTGGTCACACTTTCGGCTCCCGCATCGGTCAACATCAGTCGTCCGGCCTGCAAAATCTGGCTATGGTCGTGATTATGCAAAGTCTGTCCGTTTTGGCTCAAGATAGTAGGGAAAGACACCATATTGCCATACGATGCCGCGATGCCATCCAGCACGCCCGCAATATACCGCTCGCTCACGCCCGGTTTGCAAAGACGCATAGCTGCCGTATGCATCTCGTATCCAATGTTGCACGCCTTGTCTATTTCCACTATCTCCCCCGGTTCTTTTACCGAGCGGAGAGCCACTACCGCCTTTATCAACTCCAGCGAGCTGTGTTCTTTAACGAGCGAGGCGCGGATGCCGGTCAGTTCTTCCAGCAACATCATGTTATCGTAACGGTAAGGAGGAAGGAAATGAATCTTGCGACGTTGCGACATGGCTTTGCCGACCATTTCCTTCAATTTAGCGAAAGGAAAGCTCTGCTTCACACCTACCTGCGCGGCCAGTTCCTTTACACTGGGTTGCGGCCCCATCCAGATGATATCATCCATGGTCACGTCATCGCCGAAGAAATAATCTTCACCGGCATCCACGTCAAGAACACCTGCATATCCCGGATGTGCGTGTCCGAAGAAATAAAGGAACGAACTGTCCTGCCGGAACTTGTAGGTATTGTCCGGATAATTGGCAGGAGCCTCGTTATTGCCCAATAGCAGGATAACGCCGGTACCGACTTTATCCCGTAACGCCTTGCGGCGGTCGCTATATACAGATGAATCGAACATAATTGTTAAGATTTTAGTAACACCTTTGTATTAAGTGTTGCAAAAATAGGAAAATTAAATGAGAAGTGTATAGCTTCTATTCATAAAAAATGTATCTTTGTTAAGTACAAAGACAACAACGGAGTCAACAAGGAACCTATCAACAAGTAATAAAATCAGGCAACACAAAATGAAACAGATTGGATTGGTATTAGAAGGCGGAGGCATGCGAGGGGTATTCACCTGCGGCGTGCTCGATTATTTCATGGAGAAAGGCATTGAGTTCCCTTATGCGGTAGGCGTCTCGGCTGGAGCGTGCAACGGACTTTCGTATATGTCGCACCAACAAGGACGCGCAAGGTTCAGCAACATCGAGATGCTGGCTAAATACCATTATATCGGGCTGAAATACCTATGGTTCCAGCGCAGCATCCTCGACCAGCATTTGCTCTACGAGGAATTCCCCGAAAAGATATTGCCATTCGATTACGATGCCTATTTCCGCAATCCTGCCCGGTTCGAGATAGTCACCACCAACTGCGTAACGGGACGCGCCTGCTACTTAGAGGAGAAACACGATAAAGAACGGCTGCTGGCTATCGTCAAGGCATCGAGCAGCTTGCCCTACGTATGTCCCATCACATGGGTAGACGGACGTCCCATGCTGGATGGGGGTATCGTCGATTCCATTCCGGTGGAACGCGCCATCAGCCAGGGATATGAAAAAAACGTCGTAGTGCTGACGCGCAACCGCGGATACCGGAAAACAGAAAAAGACATCCGTATCCCCCGCATTATCTATAGCCGCTATCCTCGCCTGCGCGCCGTATTAAGCAGGCGTTGCCAAGCATACAACGAACAATTAGCAATGGTAGAACGGCTGGAGGACGAGGGACGCATCATCACGATCCGCCCCGAAGCTCCCGTCCGCGTAAACCGGATAGAGAAAGACATTAAGAAACTTACCGCATTCTATGAGGAAGGATGGATGTGCGCGGAAAAGGTAATAAATAAGAAGCTGTTTTGAATTTATCCACGGGCGGCAAGCCATATAACTGCGTCACTGACACGATTACTAATCGTACAGCATGACGATTACTAATCGTACAGCCTGACGATTAGTAATCGTGCAGGCGATGCAGTTATATGCAACAAATGTAACGGAGCATTTCACCAGATTTTCGAAGCGGCCTTCCTGTTTGCGAATCTTGCTTTAAAGAAAATGAGGAATAAGGGAGTCATCAAAACAATCCTCCCTTATTCCTCATTCGACAAAACGGATACAACAATTAGAAGCTGTTTTGAATTTCTCCAAAAAGTTTTTCTTGGCTTGATGTATCCGTTTTCGTGTGTGCTTTGGGCGATTTTTTGGTCCTTTTCGCTCCTGTTCTTCGTCAGATAGCCCGCTATCTTCCTCATCACAGAAGCGAAAATGCCTCAAAAACTCATCCCAAATCATCGCACGATAAATTCAAAACAGCTTCTTATTTACTTGGCAAAACTTACAGCACGGGTCTCGCGGATTACCGTAATCTTCACTTGTCCCGGATAAGTCATTTCGTCTTGAATCTTCTTAGCTATCTCGGCAGACAAGCTCTCGGTCTGTTTATCGTCTATCTTGTCAGCCCCTACGATGACACGAAGTTCACGTCCCGCCTGGATGGCATACGTCTTGGTGACACCCGGATAAGACATCGCAAGTTGTTCCAAATCGTTCAGACGCTTGATATAAGCTTCCACGATTTCGCGTCGGGCTCCCGGCCGGGCACCGGAAATGGCATCACATACCTGTACGATAGGTGCCAAAAGACTGGTCATCTCTATTTCGTCGTGATGAGCACCGATAGCGTTGCAGATGTCAGGCTTTTCTTTATATTTTTCCGCCAACTTCATACCCAATAGCGCATGAGGCAACTCAGGTTCTTCATCGGGCACCTTGCCTATGTCATGCAACAAGCCTGCACGCTTTGCCTTCTTGGGGTTCAAGCCCAACTCGGAAGCCATGACGGCGCAAAGGTTGGCCGTTTCACGCGCGTGCTGCAAAAGATTCTGCCCGTACGACGAACGGTATTTCATTTTTCCGATGATACGAATCAGTTCGGGATGCAGCCCGTGGATGCCCAAGTCGATAGTAGTACGTTTACCGGTCTCTATGATTTCGTCTTCCACCTGTTTCTTCACTTTAGCCACCACCTCTTCAATGCGGGCCGGATGAATACGTCCGTCGGTCACCAACTGATGAAGTGCCAAGCGCGCAATCTCGCGGCGGACAGGGTCGAACGCTGAAAGGACAATGGCTTCAGGAGTATCATCTACTACGATTTCCACTCCGGTAGCAGCTTCGAGAGCACGGATATTTCTCCCTTCACGCCCGATGATGCGGCCTTTGATTTCATCGGATTCGATATGGAATACCGTAACCGAATTTTCGATAGCAGTTTCGGTTGCCACACGCTGGATGGTTTGAATAACGATGCGTTTCGCTTCACGATTGGCAGACATCTTCGCATCGTCCATGATATCGTTGATGTAAGATTGAGCCTGTGTCTTCGCCTCTTCCTTCAACGATTCCACCAGACGTTCTTTCGCTTCTTCCGCCGAAAGTCCAGACAGAGCCTCTAATTTCTTACGTTCCTGCGACTGCAAATCGTCCAGTTCTTCCTTTTTCTTGTCGATAACCTGCAATTGGGCGTCAAGGTTCTCACGGATGGCTTCTGTTTCGTTGCGTTTGCGTTGCAGCTCTTCGTGTTTCTGCCCCAATACCATTTCACGTTGTTTCAGTTTGTTCTCAATCTGCTGAATCTTCTGGTTCCGCGCCGCCACTTCCTTTTCCAGTTCAGCTTTCTTGTTAAGGAACTTTTCCTTCACTTCAAGCAACTTGTTTTTCTTAATCACTTCTGCTTCTGTTTCCGCCTCCTTTATAATCTTGTCGTAGCGCGATTTCAAGCCATGCTTGAAAAAGACGTACGAAATCGCCCCTCCTATCAGAAAAGCGATGACTGTAGATATTACTGTTATCAACATTACAATTTAGTTTTTAAAAATATATAAATAAAAAAACGCACAACCCTTCCTGCCGTTTGTTCCAGCATTCCGGTTGTGCGTAAAATCTTGTTCGCTAATTATATCACCAAACTCTTTCCCGTCATTCACCGTCCGGCTTTGCCGGATGGATACACCCGTCTATATCATCAGACAGTTGTTTCAGTTTTTCCGCATACGGGCGGGTATCGTTCCGGTCCTTCATCGCCACATTTTCAAACGAAAGTTCCAATGCCGCCATCGCCCAATGCCTGGTCGGGTTGAACTCCGGATACATACTCCGATATTTGTTTAGTTTATAGTCTATCTGCTTGGCAGCTTTCCTATATAGTTCTTCCTTTTCCCGGTCAATGACCAAAGGATATAGTCCGTTGTCAATCCGCAGATGAATTTTTAATTTGCCGTCTTCCATGATTCGTTCACCTTTGGGTTATTCATTCAGCAAAGCGATACATTTGTCGACTTCACGCACAAGGCTCGCCAACCGTTTCTTTGTATCACGAAGTTCGTCGTCGTTAATACTGATGATGCGAGCCATTTTCAAATTGGCGTATTTTGACTCCAATTCTTTCCGGCTGTTTTCAACACGTTCTATTTCAGCTTCTTTTTCTGATAGAAGCTGCCGGAGTGATGAAATTTCCTTTTTCTGTTCTTCGAACAGATACATCAGGTTTCTCATCTTTCCTTCGAATGTATTCAGTAACCGTTTGTCTTCTTCCGTCATTTCCCACCAAAATTCCACACAAATATAATAGATTGCTTGTAAACACAAAAATTTTTGTGCTTTTATTTTCAACACCTGTTCAATTTTTCAATAAAGCACACAGCATGTTTTATCAAACGACACGGCGTGGAAACGCAGGAAAAGTATCGGTTCCGTGCCGCTGCGTCCTTTCTTTTTCACTTATTTCCTTCTTTCCGTTTCAAAAAGTCGGTAGGGCTTTCGCCAAAATAATCCTTGTAGCATTTCGCGAAATACGAAGGCGCGCTGAAACCTACCTCGTAAGTGATTTCGGCGATGGTCTTGTCGGTAGAAGCCAGCAGCGAAGCCGCGCGTTTCAACCGTGCGATGCGGAGCAGTTCGTTCGGCGAATAACCTGTCAGGGCTTTTGCCTTGCGGTAAAGCTGTACACGGCTTAATCCAAGCTTCTCACCCAAATCGTCTACCCGAAGGTCTGAATCGCCCAAATGCGTTTCTATCAGGCTGCGGAGTTTCTCCACGAAGCCTTTGTCTACCTCACTGACCGATTCTTTCTTTATCACGGCATTATCGGCAAAGAAACTCTGCAACCGATGACGGTTGTCTATCAAGTTCCGCAAACGGGCACGCAACAGTTGGGCGCTGAAAGGTTTCAGGATATAGGAATCCGCCCCACATTCGTAGCCCTTTATCTTCTGCTCGTCCATCGTGTAAGCCGTAAGCATCATCACGGGGATATGTGAAGTCTGCATTTCCGACTTCAAGCGCCGGCAGCATTCCATACCGTCCATCACCGGCATCATCACGTCGCAGATAATGGCATCGGGCACGTATTTCATCGCCTGCTGAAGCCCTTCCTGCCCGTTCGAGGCTTCGATGACGGCATATTGCGAGGCGAGCAACATTTTTACATAGTCGCGTACATCCTGATTATCGTCTATCACCAAGATTGTTTCCTTATCCTTATCATCCTCCACTTCTCCCGATACCTGCACCGTCTCTTGGTCGGCCGAAAGCACCGCCCCTTCTTTCAGGTTCGCCATAATGGCGTTTTTCTCCAAACCTTCGACAAGAGTACCCGCCTGTTTCATCGGAATTTCAACGGTGAAAATCGTCCCTTTTCCCTTGGCGGTATCTACGGAAACGGTTCCTTTGTGCATCTCGGCAAATGCCTTCACCAAGGCAAGTCCGATGCCCGAACCGGCATAATGCACATCTATCTGGTAAAAGCTTTCAAAGATATGCTTCACGTGTTCGGGCGAAATGCCTACGCCTGTATCCGATACTTGGTAGCGGAGCCACGGCTTCCCGTCGCGTTCAAATTGCGACAAGGCAAGGTCTACCTTTCCGTTCTCGGGCGTGAACTTAAAGGCATTCGAAAGCAAGTTATAGGTAATGCGCTCCAGCTTCTCGGCATCGGCTATCATTGTATACCCTTCTGCCGACGGCACGACCGACACATTGAAATGCACATGTTTCTTATAAGCCAAGGTACGGAATGCCTCTGTCCACTCGTTGATTTCCTTCGCGATGTCGAACTCCGAGAGATACATCTTCAGCTTCCCGCTCTCGAACTTCCGGAAGTCGAGTATCTGATTGACCAGACGCAGCAACACCGTCACGTTCTTATGAATGACCCGAAGCAGGAAACGCTCCCGTTCATTTAAATTTGGAGAGGCTTCCAATTGGTCTACCGGGTCGGCTATCAGCGTGAGCGGTGTACGGAAGTCGTGCGACACATTGGTAAAGAAAGCCAGTTTGGCGTGCGTCGCTTCCTCCAATTGTTTCGAAAGGTCAATCAACTGGTCACGCTGTTCTTCCAGTTGCCGTTTCTGTTCCGAAAGCTCCCGGTTCAGCCGGTTCTTTGTCCAGAAACCCCGTACCGCCACAAACAGGGCAATGCCGAACAGCACCAACATCACCGCACACGTGTAAAGCAAGATGCGTTGCGAAGCATATTGCGCCAGATAGCGGTTTATCTGCCGGTCCAAGCGATCTATCTTGCCGTCCAGCTGATGAATCTGCTCATTCTGCAGGCGCATCACACGGGCATTGTCGTGATTGACCAACGCTGAGGAAAGGAATGTTTCGCGCTCGAAAGGCTTCCCAGTCAGAATCGCCATTGCCGTCTGCATCACCTTGTCGCCACCGGTAGGATAAATAAAGGTAGCGTCAAGCTGCCCGCTCGCCACCTGCTCCACGCCATATCCCTCGCCCGCCAGCGCGTCGATGCCCACAAACAGCATCTCTTTCTCACGTCCGTATTTCACTGCCGCCTCGTAAGCACCTGCCGCCATACGGTCGTTCTGACAATATACCATATCTATCTCCGGATGCCGGTTCAGGACAGAGTCGAAGCGCACACGTGCCTCATTGCGAAGCCAGCCGGCATCCACTGAAGCCACCACTTCGATGCCAGGATACTTCTCCAACACCTCCACCATCCCCCGATGACGTTCCACGGCAGGCGTCGAACCCCGAAGCCCCATTATCTCTACCACTTTCCCTTTTCCCTGCAAACGTGCGGCGATATATTCGCCCACGCTGTTTCCGATAGCATGATTGTCGGCACCGATATACGCCGTATAATTATCAGAATGAATCTTGCGGTCGGTCAGGATAACCGGAATACCCTTTGCAAATGCTTTTTCGATGACAGGGGTTATCGCGTCCGCCTCGTTAGGAGAAACAACCAACAAGTTTACATGATTGCGTATCATCATCTCGATGTCGTGTATCTGTCGTTCATTGTCATCCTTCGCCGTATGGAACACCACTTCCGTGCCAGGATAGAACAACGCTTCACGGCTGATTTCCCGGTTCATCTGCGCCCGCCACTCGTCGTCGCTGCACTGCGACACGCCGATGACGTACCGCCGTTGCTGTCCGGAGCAGCCCGCCAGCAACAACATCAAAATCAATAAAACCAAACAGGAGGTATAGTTGCGTTTCATCGTATCGTCGTTTAAGTTCTTACCGATGCGAAGATACGCATTTCTACGCAATCCGCAAAATGAAACCGGACGCAGAGCACATCACGTCCGGATTCCCGCCACAGATTGCACAATCTTTTCAATTATTTCTTTTTGAAATATAGATTGGCGCAGATTCATACAGATACATAACCTGCGTGGACCTGCACCAATCTACGTTTCTTCTATTTTATCCTTTGTGTGCCTCTGTGGAGAAACCTCCCGTCAGACGTTCAGGCAGCACCGGCATCGCGCCATTCTGCGTGCAGACGAATGCCGATGTCTCTACCGCTAACTTATGCGCTTCGGGGATAGGCAAGCCTTTCAATATGGAGGCAACGAAAGCCGCCGTGAACGAGTCGCCGGCACCTACCGTATCTGCCACCTCCACCTTCGGAGTCTCGACGAATGACACTTCGCCCGGAGTGAACACATAGCTTCCGTTTACCCCACAAGTGAGGATAAGCATCTTCAGGTTATACTTGGCAAGGAGAATCCAACATTTGTCTTGCAAGTCAATGCCCGGATAGCCGAACATCCGGCTGATGGTAACCAGCTCTTCGTCGTTAATCTTCAGGATGTTGCACTTGCGCATCGAGTTGCAAAGGATTTCTTTGGTATAAAATCCCTGACGCAGGTTGATGTCGAATATCTTATATTGCCCTTCGCCATCGGGCATCGCATCGAGAAAACGGTTGATGGTTTCGCGCGAGACGACACTACGTTGCGCCAACGAACCGAAACATACCGCACGGGTCTGACGCGCCAATCCTTCCAAAGCAGGAGTAAAAGGAATATTGTCCCACGCCACACCTTCCTTGATGTCATAACACGGCACGCCTTCGGCATCCAATTCCACTTGCACCGTCCCTGTTGGATAAGGAACAATCTCCACCATTGTGTTCAACTTCTTCGCACGGAAGTTGTCCAAGATTTCCATTCCTAACTTGTCATCGCCCACAGCACTTACCACACGACTATCCAGACCGAACTGGGAAACGTGATAGGCAAAGTTAGCCGGAGCACCACCTATTTTCTTTCCTTCGGGAAGCACATCCCACAGTGCTTCACCCATTCCTACTACGATTGTATTGTTCATGGCTTTTGAATTTTTAGTAGACAAGATAACGAGTTGACAAGGTTTTGAATTATTCCGCTGCAGGCATTTTAGAGCTTTGTCAACTTGTTACCTTGTCTACTGATTTATTTTTTCAGTTTAAACATATATATAATAAGGTATAAGACACCTGCCGTCATCACCGCCACGGCACCGCTCTGACCAACGGCATCGCTGGCAAAGCCCATCAGCAACGGGAAGACCGTGCCGCCGAACAGGCCCATTATCATCAGACCGGATATCTCGTTCTTCTTGTCGGGAACGGCAAGAAGGGCTTGAGAGAAAACGATTGAGAACACGTTCGAGTTGCCGAAGCCTATCAGGGCGATGGCGATGTAAATCACTGTCAGGTCGTTCGACACGAAGAGAAGCACCATCGCTACCAGCATGCACACCACACTAATGCCAAGGAACGGTTTCGAAGCAACCTTCTGGAGAATCACCGCACCCGAAAGGCAACCCAGCGTACGGAAGATGAAATAAAGGCTGGTGGCAAAGCCTGCCTCGTCGAGCGGCATGCCTAAGCGTTCCATCAGAATCTTGGGAGCCGTGGTATTCGTGCCCACATCGATGCCTACGTGGCACATGATGCCGATAAAACACAACAGGATGAACGGACTACCCAGCAACTTCAGGCAGCTTGAAAAGCCGGAAGCCTTATCGGGCGCTTCCTCTTCTATCGGAGTAGCACCCAGCCAAAGGATGGCGATGACGGCTATCGCCATATAGATGGGGAAAAGCACACGCCACCCCATACCGAACTCGGGTATCGCCTGCGTGGCTCCCCACATCGCAATATACGGGGCAAGGAACGAAGCTATTGCCTTTACGAACTGGCCGAAGGTCAATGAACTCGCCAACTTGTCGCCGGCAATAATATTACTCAACAAAGGATTCAGCGAAGTCTGCATCAAAGCGTTGCCGATGCCCAGCAACGAGAAAGAGCACAGCATGATGCCGTAGCTGTCTCCGAAAAGCGGGAGGAGCAACGATACGAAAGTCACCAGCAGGCTGAGCAACACCGTGCGCTTGCGTCCGATGCGGTTCATCAGCACGCCCGTAGGCACGGAGAATATCAGGAACCAGAAGAACACCAGCGAAGGGAAGATATTGGCTTCCGAATCACTCAGGTTCAGGTCTGCCTTCACATAATTGGATGCGATGCCCACCAGGTCGACAAAGCCCATGGCGAAGAAGCAAAGCATCACGGGAACCAGTTTCCCGTACTTGATTTGGTTATCTGTTGTCATAAGTCCTCTTTTATTGTGCCACAAACTCTATAACCCGGCTCTGCATCTGCTGGAAGCCGAAAACATCCAACCCAACTTTCATCAGGTAATCGCCTGAATAGACTTTTCCATTTGCTTTCAGCGAAGAAGTGACACCCGGCATCAGATTGATTTCCTTTACCAGATACATCTTTTCGGGGTCAAGCCCTTGCATGCGGACCGCCAACAACTTTTCCTGATAACGCGGATGGATGTCGTAGGCGAACAGCACGGCGCTGGCTTTATCCTCACTCACATAATTGACCGCCATGTGATTGCTTTCATAAGGCGAGACCAACCGGTATTGGCTTCCTTCAAGAATAGCCGGTTTCAGACGGTTCCAATTAGCTACAGCCGCACGGCAATATGCCAATTCATCTTGACTCAACTCATCAAGACCAATATCAAAGCCCAGCTTGCACATCGAAGCCATGTCGGTACGGAACTTGACAGAAGACGCCCTGTTCCAGCTTGTCACATGGGCACACATCGCCTTGGCAGGAAAGAAATGCGAGAAGCCCCATTGGATATAAGCCCGTTCCACAGGGTCTGTATCGTCACTGCACCAAAATTCATCGAAATACTTCAAAGCTTCGTAATCACAACGTGCACCACCTCCAGAACAAAGCATCATGGTTACGTCTGGATAATTTGCATGTACACGCTTCATGACATTATACACTCCACGCACATGGTCTATGTACAAACGTCCCTGGCGTTCTTTTAAGTAAGGAGAATAAATATTGGTTATCGGACTGTTGCAATCCCACTTGAAATAAGCCAACTCCGGATTTTCTTTCATCAGCTTATCCACAACCCCACACACATAATCCTGCACTTCCGGATTACTCAAATCCAATACCAACTGATTGCGATAATAATATCTTTCTCTATTGGGGTAATGAATCGCCCAATCAGGATGTTTCTCGAACAATTCACTTTTGGGATTCACCATTTCCGGCTCTATCCAAATGCCAAACTTCACACCAGCCTGTTTGGCAGATTCAATCAATGCCGGCACGCCTCCGGGCAATTTATCTTGCGTAGCTTCCCAATCGCCTAACCCTGCCTTGTCATCTTTACGTGGGTATTTATTTCCAAACCACCCGTCATCCAGCAAAAATAAGTCTACACCTAAGTCCTTCGCCTCGCGCATCAGTTCAGCCAACAGTTCTTGATTGAAGTTGAAAGCTGTATTTTCCCAATTATTGAGCAAGGTCATACGGTCCCCTGTTCCATTCTTCAACTGATACTTGCGCATCCAGTTCTGCAAGTTACGGCTGCCTTGTCCCGTTCCTTCCGTACTGTATGTAAAGACAAATTCAGGTGTTGCAAAGACCTCTCCACGCTCCAACGGATAGACAGAAGCATACGGATTGATAGCTGGAATGACACGTAAGTTTCCTACATTATCAACCTCGAAGGTAAAGCGGAAATTCCCGGTCCAGCCCAATGTACCCATCAATACATCCCCTTGATTTTCACTGGCTGGCTGATCTAACCCAACCATAAAAAACGGACTGGCATGCATTGCCGCACGGCTTCCCAACTTAGTGTCGACAATCTTCTTTCCCGGTTGAAGCTGCCCGGTGCTCATCTGAGCTTCCTTTGCCCAGTCGCCTGTAAACTCGGTCAGATAATAACTGCCCCTGTTGAAATAAAGCATCGTAGAAGCATACGCCGAAAGATAAACCGGTTTCTTTTCCTGATGCACGATTTCACTCCATGTCTTGATGACATCTTCTTCCGGATATGCCACATAATGCAACGTAACTTCTACCGGATATACATCATCACGCAACACGATATCGGTTTGCGTTCCCCCTTCCACCTCTTTCATCGAAGATGATACATAATAGAGCCAAGTGGAAGCGTTCCCGTCGTTGTGCGTCACAGCCAATGCCGGTTCGAAGAAATCCTCATTTCCCGAGCCGCTGTACACTTCCCAGCCCCGTTTGCAGACGCTCCCGTCCGAAGCGGCATGTACCGCCCAGTCTAATTCCTTCAAATCGGATTCATGCAATAATTTCTCACCCAGATATGTCTGATACAACCGTCCGTTTTCTGCCACCTGCAACACCAAATCGGTATGATTGGTAGAAATACGGATAACCTGATTCTCAGTTGCTCCCAATGAATTCCCTGCCAATGCAAGTCCTATCGCTGCACACAATAAATGTCTCATCATAGCCATTCGATTTAATTCATTAAAAAATAACATGAAAAGCAACGACGCAAAAACGCAGAGTTCTTATACAGTCTGATATTTCGGCTATTCCCTCCACGCCTCTGCGTCGTTACTATCAATTGTAATAATATGGAAACAGATTACAATTCTAATTTATATATTTTCAAATTTGAAACTTGCGCCTCGCCACTCTCGGTATAAAAACGAAGCATATTATACGGTTCGGTAGGGAACACCAGATTTGTCATTGCAATGCGTCCGCCATCCACAAAAATTTCTACCGAACATTTGTCCACAAATACATTCAGGTGGTAAGTCTTGCCTTCGCACAAAGAAAGCGGTGCCCATGTTCCCAACGCAAAATCATTTTGATAATTGACAGACATCGTTTTACGGTGGTCGTCTGTTTCTTTAGCATGCGGTTCCGATTTCTCCCCGAAAGCGACCAGCCCACTTGCCGTACGGTCCATTACCAACTTACCCGACTTCATATCCAGGTAAATCTTTGCGACTTCACCTTTGGCATTCATCAGGTCGAAACCTGCTACACCCGATGTGTTCGGAGTTATATCCATTTCCAATTCGTATGCACCGTCTGTCTGCAGAACAACCTCATCAATCTTATATTCGTCTTTCACCGTAATCGGGTCGAACGAACGGGTATCTTTGCGCAACGCTTCCACTTCCTTCACCACGTCGGCAGCTACATAAATCTGACCGTCCTTGGTGTACAAAGACAATTCACGAGGCAATCCGTTGGCACCCCGATATTGGCGGATTGGGGTCACATTGGCGTATTGCCAGTTGCTCATCCAAGGAATAGAGATGATACGTTCGCCCGTATTCGAAATACAGACCGCCGCATAATGGTCTTTTCCATAATCCAACCACTTTACGGTTTCAGGTTTCGTATCACATGTAAATTCTTTCCCGTCGAAATCTCCTACAAAATATTCCGTTGCGCTTCCGCCGAACATACATCCCGGATTGATATTGACCAGCATCACCCATTTCATCTTATTCTTATCCCCATCTACAGGCAGCTGAATGAAATCCGGACACTCGAACTGATTGGGCTGTGCACCGTAACCTTTGCCGAAAGCACTCATATATTCCCAGTCCTTCAAATTCTGTGAAGCATAAAAACGCATTTCCTTATCGGCAGAAACAATCATTACCCACTTCTTGTCGGGTTCATACCAAAAGACTTTCGGGTCGCGGAAATCCTTTAAGCCGTCAAACGGGAGCAGCACCGGATTCTTCTCATATTTCGTGTAGGTACGTCCATCGTCGGTACTGTATGCCATGCATTGTATCTGCCCATGTTCGTCACTTGCCGATGTGTAAAGAGCAATCAAGGCATTGTCACCATAACCAGCCGTATTGTTTTTATCAACCACAGTACTACCGGAAAAGATATGTCCCAGTGTATCGCGGGCAATAGCCGGTTTCAAATGGTTCCAATGGATAAGGTCGGTGCTGACCGAATGCCCCCAGTGCATATTTCCCCACTTCGAGCCGTATGGATTGTATTGGAAATATAAGTGATATTCACCGTCTTTATATACCATGCCATTCGGGTCGTTCATCCAACCGTAAAGCGGAGTATGGTGATAAACAGGACGGTAATAATCAGTATTGCTTGTATCGAACGTATCTGTCAATTGGATATGCTCCCAACATACAGCATCGGCAGCCACCTTACGAATTGAAACAGTTGCATCCCCACCTTGCGGAATCTCGAAAGGAACATAATACTCAATGCTATCAACGGCAAGACGGACATCCATTGCCATATCGGCAGGACTTCCGGTCTCCAATTTGACTTTGCCTTCGTTACTTGACTCTTGAATAGGTAACAAGAGATATTTGCCAGGAGCAGAAACGTGTACCACAGTCAAGGTATCTCCTTGGTGCTCAATCGTAAAACCTTTTGGGGACTGACAAGCAACCATGCCGCATGCCAGCATTGTTCCCATTGCGAGATGAATCAGATTCGTTTTCATGGTGTATCTATTTTTCGTTGTAAATATAGTATTAAAATTTCAATTGCGCAGAAAATTCTACGGTAAACGGACGAATATAGCTTCCAGCCATTACATGACCCGCATATTGTCCGGCATCTTCTTTCTCAATCAGTTCGGCACCGGCAATGCTTCCTTTCGCTCCGGTCTGGTTCAGGAAATTAACTACCGTACAGCCCAAAGACAATTTCTTGTTTACCTGCCAGTTCAGTCCGCCGAAAGTTTCCCAACGTCCGTTAAAGTAATAAGCATCGTTGATATTGGCATACGTCTTGCTGAAATAACGGAAACTGGTCCAGATTTTCAGGTCTTTCGTAATCATATAGCTTGGGTCGATCTCCACAATGACCTGAGGAATCTCGGCTACGATATTACCTGTTGCATTGATGCTTCCCACATAACCGTCGGGGAAAGTAACCGAAGTCTCGTATTTCTTATAAGTCGGTTTCTGGTAAGTGAACAGGAAGTGAAGGTCGAAACCTTTGAACGGCGTAGCAACCACATCGGTAGTCCATCCCAAAGTCTTGATATCGTAAGTCAACGGAGCCGCCATAATCTGGTTCACACCGTTTACGGCATGCTGCAGGTTCAGCGTAGAGTTGTTGTTGGTTTTCGAAATATAAGAGAACAAAGAAGTCAGGCTCAACCAGTCATTGTTATAATAGATACCTACCCGTCCCAACGGTACCGAAATCTTATCGGTATTCGGCGTTGTAGCCGGAGCGAAGTTTTCGATACGCGGATGCTGGGTGATATAAGTAAAGTCTCCGGTAAAACCAAATTGTTTGGTCAATTTGTATGTAGCTGCGGCACTCAATGCATAGTTAAACCAATCATACGAGATAGGCGTAGGAGCAATCTTCACACCGCTCGGACTTGTCGCGCCTATATAATAATTGGCAAAACGGCCGACAAAGTCACCGTTGGCATCTTTTACCGCCAGGTTTTCACCACGCAACGCCTGATATTCCAGACGTGCCCCGTAATACAAATTAAGGTTATCTGTTATGTCCCAATCGTGGGTGAAATATATAGCAAGTTTGTTTTCGTGTCCTTTATAATATTCTGAAGCGTTCTTGTTGAAATCATAGTAATAGCCATTTCCGCTATATGAACGGTCGGCATAAGTAGCATAATCGGCATTGAACAGACGTACCGGATAGCTTCCATCCATTGGCACCGACTGGTCATACATCGTCGTATTCGAAGTGTAATCCACATCATAATACCATTCATTCACACCCAAACGCCACGTACCATTGTTCACCTTGCGCGAAAGCTCGGTGGTAAACATGAACTCGTCAATAAAGCCACGGTTCAGGCATGACATACGGCTCTGTACATACTCGCCATCATACGCCTTCATGCTTCCGTCTTCGGCTTCATACAGATAGTTGATACCAGCCTCGTTTTGGTCAAGCGACATCGGGGTCTGATAAACCAGTGAGCCGGTAGCATGGTCATATTTCACAATCGTTTTCCATTGCAGCCCGTTATCCCATTTATAGTCGTTCATCAGGACAAACTCGCTTCCCTTATTCTGAGTGGCATCATACAGATTGGTCTTATGCACTTGTCCAGTCCGCATATCCCGATACATCATTTCATTGTCAACAGGCAAATAAGAAGTCGTACCCAATGCAAACTTGCCGAATTCCTTTACGCTTCCATCGCCTACATAAATAAAAGGAGCCGATTGTGTGGCATAATTATATACCGGATGGCTATTGCTATAATGATACATAGCCGTAAACTCGCCCCGGTTATCATGATAACGTTTTGTCAGAGCGAATTTGTATATCTGCGTACGGTCTTGAAACGGAGTAGACTTAATTTTAAATGTTCCCGGGTCAAAGTCCTGGTAGATACTTCCACTGTAAAACCAGTCTTTGGCTATCTCCCCGTTCAGGTTCAACGAAATCTCGTGCATGCCGAAATGGTTTGCCTTATAATTCAATGTTCCGTGAAATCCTTTCTGCCCCAATTGGGTGAAAGAATTGACCGCATAACCGATATTGCCGGTTGTAATCGCCGTTTCTGAAATCTTCAACAAGCCGACATGGCTTAAACTGGCATCAGCACGCCACAATGAATTCACACTATGCGGATTCGTAGCATACGTTACGGGGATACCATTTTCTAACACATTGACATCCGCCGACGGAAGTCCGATTTGAATCTCACGAGGACCGTTGGCACTTGCCGCATTCAGCATGACGTTCCGATTCCCTTCTTCTTTCGAAGATTCACCTTTAGAAGAATTATCTTCCTGGGCATGGGCATTTGCACAAGCTAAAGCAAGCAGCAAAACTGCCGCATTCATCCGATGAAATGAAAACTTTTTCTTACCTGCTTTCATGGTATTACAATTTTAATAGCACAAACAATAAATGATTTTTGTGCAGCAAATGTAGCAAGCAATACAAAAGCGGTATAAAAGAAATGTTTCATCTTCAAGCAAATATGTTTCCATGTAACATTTTTGACAGGAAATGAAACAAGATTGACAAGAAGAAGGCTATTCCGATAAATGCTTATGCAAGCAAAAGCATTTTCATTTAACTGCATCGTCCCTGACATCCCAGTCCTCGCACAATCCTGATATGCCAGGACTGCAGTCCTACTACTAATAGGACTGCAGTTTTTACTCCTCAAAACTGCAGTCCTGATTAGGGAGGAGTACACACGGAGTAATATGAAGCTTTTCGAACAGCCTCATGCATCGGGGCAAGCAGCCTGTCCGGTCAAGCGATAAAGCCGATACGCCTCGCCAATGCAGCCTTCGGGGCTTTCTCATAAAGAAACGCAGGTTCCGTTCCGGCGACATCCGCTTCCTCTATCCGGCAAAACAATTCGGGGGATTCAGTGGAGAGCGACAACGCCATCACCCGTTTTGCCATGCACTTCAAGATACCGTGCTCTACCAGATTGTGTACCCAGCGGCCGTTGCCGAAATGCTCATCCTTGTGCAAGACGGCTTTTTCTATCAGCTTCGCCAAGCGGACGTC
>ULVE01016061.1_pt1 | contig 32148 bp, 27 predicted proteins | sample 1959161 | NCBI WGS metagenome assembly ULVE01 (sample SAMEA4835778, study PRJEB28245) | human gut metagenome | biome: gut microbiome; material: fecal sample | place: Denmark | collected 2008
CGGTCTTGCGTTTGTGAGGGCAAAGCGGCAAGTGCCTGCAGGTTGACCTTCAGGGCAAGGGTGTCGTTGCCTTGCTGCTGGCAGATGCGCCCCAAGAGGAAATAGCTTTTGGCAAGCGGAATGCCGGGAGCCTGTTTGCTGTAATAGCCGAGGGCGAGCTTTATCAGCGAATCGTCCGTGCCTATCCGGTCCTGCTTGTTCAGGGCTTCGGTATAAAGCAAGGCATAATCCGCCCGAGCCTGTTCCTGCAAGCGGTCGGGGCAGGCTATCCGCCCAAGCAGGTCCATTACCGAATCGGGCTGTGCGGTATGTAAGGAGGCCTCCTGCAGCAAAGCCAGATCGTTCTTGCTCCCTTGGCGGCAGGAACCAAGCAACAGCAGGCAGAGGCTAAGCAGCATTACGTGTTTCATGCCCGCAAATATATGAATTTTCTTCATGACATCCCATACCGGCCAGACAAATATCTTCTTGTTTTCGCCAGAGCAATATAGTTTCACATTTGTTTCATCTGACTGAAACTATAGTTTTAATAAGCTGAAACTGTAGTTTCAGTATAGATAAAACTATAGTTTCAGCTTATTAAAACTCACGAAACTTATAGGTGCGTTTGCTGAAGCGACTAAATCCCTCCCTAAAAGCAGTAATTTGAGAAACAGCTTCTGAAAACGGCAGACTTTTTGATAAACCAACACGATTTAGCTGTCATAGACCCGATGGATATAAATAAGGTGAACAACATCTTGTCGGAAAGACTGTCTGCCCTCCATATCGAAGGCGCAAACGGTATTGTCTACACCTATAAAGGAGAAACAAAGTATAGCGCAAACGATTCGGTTTCGCCGGCAAAGGCCAGGTATTGCATGCCGGCACACTACATCGACTATCCTCCCTCGATACAGGTACAGGCCTGGACCGACTATGGCACGGCAACATTATGGCATTATACAGAAGCAGAGTACATCGGGATAGCAACGGCATCCTTTTGGGCATCATCCTGTTAGGAGGAAGATACCGAGCACTACGAAAGAAAGAAAAGCTGCAAACGCCAGCCTTAAAAATCAAAATAAACGAAAAACAGCAGACGTGCGTGATTGAAAGAGTCGTACACAAAACCAAACGGCAGAACCTGCAAATCTTAACCATGTTTCTGGAAGCCGATAACCATTTCCTGACACGCGAAGCTATCAAACAAAGATTCTGGCAAAACTATGCAAACACGAAAAGCGCAGACAAAAACCTTAATACACACATCAATGAAATCAGGCAAATATTGCACCAACACGAAGGCTATGACCTGATTACCCATAAAGGATATGGATACACCTTAGTAATGCCTAAGTGATGCAGACACCACATTGACACATATATGCTGAAGCTCCGTGGAAGCCGACCGCTTTACCACATCCGGCAAGCTATACGGACAAAGACATCCGGCTGCATGAAAAATCCCTTGCAGTCAGGACTGTTGTCCCATACTGCCAGGACTGGACGAGGACTGAGCTGCAACGGACCGGGAAGCTGGCTGACTTAGAAACTGTTTTGAATTTCTACAAATAAGAAAACGGAGTTGGATAATCATAAACCCAATACTTCTACTGATGCGTTTTTCATCAGCGGAATTTCTTTCAAACGGCTTAACGGAATGCCTTTCGCTTGTGCCAAGATATTACGGTTAATCTGTCCGTGCGCCACCACCAATACCGACTTTCCGGCATAATGCGCACGAAGATACTCGATGCAACGTCCTGTACGTGCATAAAGCATTTCGGGTGTCTCGGCATCAGCCGGTAAACGGGAACGGTCTACGCTATCTATCGGCAATCCCGTCCAACTTCCCCAGTCTATCTCACGGAACAAAGCATTCTTTTCCCATGGCAACCCTCTATCGCCTACCGCAAGCCGCACCGTATCAACCACCCGCTGCAAGTCGCTGCTTACAATAGCGTCTAACGCGATGTCCTTCAGGCTTTCACCCAAAGCCACTGCTTGCCTCCTGCCTTCTTCCGTAAGATGTCCGGGCAAATGTCCCTGGAATATCCGGCTCAAATTCTCTTCCGTCTGCCCGTGCCGGGCAAGAAAAACGTTCATTAGTTAATAGTTAATAATTAATAATGAATAGTGAATAGTGAATAGTGAATAACGAACATAACTCTTCGCTATTCACGGCTCTTTCATTTACTTGTAGGGGCGGGGTCTGCCCGCCCGAAAACATCAACTGCTCTATTTGTGGTCGCATTCGGACAGGCAAACCCTGCCCTTACAGTTATTTGGCAAATGCGGACAATCCATTGCCGTGTTCGCTATTAACTATTCACTATTCACTAAATCAGTCTTCCATCAGCTTGCGGTAACGCACGCGCTTCGGCTCTACGTTGCCCATCCGCTTCATCTTGTTCTCTTCGTATTCGGTGTACGAGCCTTCGAAGAAGAAGACTTCGCTGTTTCCTTCAAACGCCAGAATATGCGTACAGATACGGTCGAGGAACCAGCGGTCGTGGCTGATGACTACGGCACATCCGGCAAAATCCTCCAAACCTTCTTCCAAGGCACGCAAGGTATTCACATCGATGTCGTTGGTCGGCTCGTCCAGCAACAGCACGTTGCCTTCTTCTTTCAATGCCATAGCCAGGTGCAGACGGTTGCGTTCACCTCCCGAAAGCTTTCCGCACAGCTTTTCCTGATCGGAACCTGAGAAGTTGAAGCGGCTCAGGTAGGCACGGGCATTCACGTCACGGTTGCCCATACGGAGCAATTCATTTCCACCGCTGATAACCTGATATACCGTCTTGTTCGGGTCTATATCTTTGTGTTGCTGGTCAACATAGGCAACCTTTACGGTTTCGCCTACCTCGAAATCGCCTTTATCGGGTTTCTCAAGACCCATAATCAGACGGAACAAAGTAGTCTTTCCGGCACCGTTCGGACCAATGACACCTACAATGCCGTTAGGAGGAAGCATGAAGTTGAGGTCGTCGAAGAGCAACTTGTCGCCGTATGCCTTTGCCACGTGCTTGGCCTCGATGACTTTATTACCCAAGCGCGGACCGTTCGGGATAAAGATTTCCAGCTTTTCTTCCTTCTCTTTCACGTCTTCGTTCAGCAATTTGTCGTAAGAGTTCAGACGAGCCTTTCCTTTTGCCTGACGTGCCTTGGGAGCCATACGCACCCATTCCAACTCGCGTTCCAAAGTCTTGCGGCGCTTGCTTGCCACTTTCTCTTCCATTTCCATCCGTTTGGTCTTCTGCTCCAGCCAGCTTGAATAGTTTCCTTTCCAGGGAATGCCTTCGCCACGGTCGAGTTCCAGAATCCATCCGGCAACGTGGTCGAGGAAGTAACGGTCGTGGGTTACAGCGATTACCGTACCTTCGTATTGCTGCAAGTGCTGCTCCAACCAATCAATGCTTTCGGCATCCAAATGGTTGGTAGGCTCGTCCAGCAGAAGGATATCCGGCTTCTGAAGCAACAAACGGCACAAAGCCACACGGCGGCGTTCGCCTCCCGACAGCTGTTTTACCGGCTGGTCTTCGGGCGGACAACGCAATGCATCCATCGCACGCTCCAATTTGCTGTCCAGATTCCATGCGTCCGTAGCATCTATCACATCTTGCAGTTCAGCCTGACGGGCGAACAATGCATCCATCTTTTCCGGGTCTTCGTAATATTCTGGCAAACCGAACTTCTGGTTGATTTCTTCGTATTCCGCCAATGCGTCCACCGTAGCCTGCACGCCTTCCATCACGACTTCCTTTACCGTCTTGGTATCGTCCAGGTAAGGCTCCTGCGCCAGATAGCCCACCGAATATCCCGGCGAGAAGACCACCTCACCCTGATAATTCTTCTCCAGTCCGGCTATGATTTTCAGCAACGTAGACTTACCGGCACCGTTCAAACCGATGATGCCGATTTTCGCTCCGTAGAAAAAGGATAGGTAGATGTCTTTCAATACCTGTTTGTTGTTTTGGAAGGATTTGCTCACTCCCACCATCGAAAAGATAATCTTTTTATCGTCTGCCATATTCTTTTATGTTTTTAATGTTTCTGATAATGTTTCTTGAAATAACGATAAGTAAACGCCAGATACAGCAAAAGTCCTGCTATGGCTATCAACAGTCCGGCAAAACACAAATCCTTGCCTTGCACCTGCAAATATACGCCCAGCAGTATACCGAATGCCAACGCCAACTCCCACGACAAGCGATAGGTATGATAACCTGTCCCGCGCTCGCAATGCAACGGGAGCAAAATCATCAGCTGAAGGAACTGACCGATGGAAAAACCTGCGCCTAAACCTATCAGACCGCCGCTTACATAGAAAGGATAAATGCCCGCACGATGATGCAAAACCATCAATCCGGCAATCATCAGCAATTGCCCGATGCCGACCTGAATCCGTCCATCAACCGGACGCCTTACGCTCTCCCTCACCAACAGATAGAGTAAAAAGCCGAGTCCCATGCAAAGATAAAAAGAAAAATCGGAAACCGAAACGAAAAGCATACCTATCACCAACGGAACCGCCATCAGATTGATACCCGGAGGAATCGCACGGAAAAGCAGGAAACGGTCGAACGAACACAAGGGCAGATTCAAAGGAGCGCGGAAACTGACTTTCACATAACCGATTAACGTTATAGCCGGAATCAACAACATTGCTGAATAACAGAACAAGGACTTAAAACCGTAATGTGGCACACTCGTTAAACCAACAAGGATGCCCGCCAGCATCCCTACAATACCAGACCAGGTAAATGCCCGGTTTGCCCTGTTCCGCTGATGGCTGGGAGCCACATCAATCGCCAACGTACTGCCCGTAGACATTAAAGCGATTCCGAACGCTCCTCCCTGTAAAACACGCAAAGCGGCAATCTGCCATGCTGCCGAAACCCATGAATAAGCCACCGTTGCCAAGCCCAATACAATCATGCTCCGTATGCATACCTTCTTACGGCTGAATGTATCGACCAGATAACTGTTGAACGCTCCGGGAATAAACAGGGACAAGGCGAACACCACCGTCATACACGCCGCTTCCACTCCGGTATATCCCCAAACATCCGTCATCCACCGATGCAGGACAGGAAACTGCATATAAACGGCTGCATGAAAAAACACATTTGCCGCTGCAAGCAAAGTAAAGTTTTTATTCCACAGCATAATACTTATGTAGACTAACTCTTTCACCACAGAGGGCACAGAGGCTCACACAGTTTGTCAAGTGAAATTATTCCTCGATGTTACCCTGTGTCTTCTGCGATGAATGGATAACATGATAATCAATATTGTTCCGACTCATTCGGGAAATCGCCCGACTTCACATCAGTCACATACTGCCCGATAGCATCGGTCATTACCGCATTCAGGTCGGCATAACGGCGCAAGAACTTCGGACTGAAACCTTTGGTCATGCCCAACATATCTGCTACAACCAGCACCTGACCATCGGTAGCCCCTCCGGCACCGATACCGATAACCGGAATATGCAACGAGTCGGTCACTTGTTTTGCCAAGGCAGCCGGAATCTTTTCCAATACCAAAGCAAAACATCCGGCTTCTTCCAGCAACTTTGCATCGCGCAACAACTTGTCGGCTTCGGCATCGCCTTTGGCACGCACGCCATACGTACCATATTTATTGATAGACTGAGGCATCAATCCCAAATGTCCCATCACCGGAACGCCTGCCCCGATAATCTTACGGATAACCTCAATCACTTCTTCTCCACCTTCCAGTTTCAAAGCATCGGCACCTGTCTCCTTCATCATCCGCATGGCGTTGCGCACACCATCAAACGGGTCTGCCTGATAAGAGCCGAACGGCATATCCACTACCACCAAGGCACGCTGCACGCCACGTACCACCGACCGCGCATGATAAATCATCTGGTCTACGGTAATCGGCAGGGTAGTCATATTACCCGCCATGACATTCGAAGCCGAATCACCTACCAGAATTACGTCCATTCCGGCTCCGTCCACTATCTGGGCAGTGGTATAATCGTATGAAGTCAACATCGAAATCTTTTCACCTCTTTCTTTCATTTCCATCAAGCGGTGGGTGGTCACCTTCCGGGCATCACTAACTAAATATCCAGCCATAATCTTTTTTTTCCTTTTTATAAAAACAGGGCAAAAGTAACTCATTTCAACGAGTTAAGCAAGCAGGCTTCTCATCTTTTCGTAATCGAACGATGTAAAATCAGGAATCACCTGCCTGCATTTGTCACGTATGGCATCCGCCGGATTGGTCGTGCTTAATCCGATGACTGTCATACCTGCCGCGTTGCCCGCCTCCAATCCGTGAAACGAATCTTCGAACACCATGCAGTTTTCAGGCACTGTATCAAATACTTCCGCACCCAGCAGGAAACAATCGGGAGCAGGTTTCGAACGGGTAAACATCTCTGCCGTAAGAATACGGTCTACCAAATCCTTCAGCTCGGGATGCACGGCGTACACATTCGCCATTTTCTGCTCATTCGAGCTGGTCACAATCGCAATCTTTACTCCGTGGGCATGCAATTCGCGCATAAAATCCGTCACACCGGGTATGTAATCATATTTCATCTGCGCCTCAAAACGGTTCAAGGCCTCCGTGATTTCTTCCTGTTCTTTTTCCATTCCGGCAAAATGACGGTCATAAATCTGACGCAAGGTCTGTCCCTTGATAATCTTGCCGAACTCCTCGTATTCCGGATGGTATTTCTTCCCCACCCCATTCCAGAAAATGCTATACTGCGATTCGGTATCCATCACCACTCCATCGAAGTCGAAAAGAGCGGCTATCGTTTTTGTTTGGTTCATAAGTCAATACGTTTTGTTTTGCGTCGCAAAGTTCGGAAATATCGTCTCATCTTCCTAACTTTCGGCTTAAAAAATCTGAAACAAATCAATAACTATCGGCCCACCTCTTTTTAAACACTTCCTCCTTAGAAGCTGTTTTGAATTTCTCCAAAAAGTTTTTCTTGGCTTGATGTATCCGTTTTCGTGTGTGCTTTGGGCGATTTTTTGGCCCTTTTCGCTCCTGTTCCTCGTCAGATAGCCCGCTATCTTCCTCATCACAGAAGCGAAAATGCCTCAAAAACTCATCCCAAATCATCGCACGATAAATTCAAAACAGCTTCTAACTAAACAACAGCATCACATTCAGCACCGAAACCACCACGGCGATGGTATAAAGCACGAAAGTGCTCCAATGCGAATTGACGTACTGCCCCATCACACGGCGGGAAGAAGTCAATCCCACTTGCAGGAAGACGGTAAAGGGAAGCTGTACACTCAGTGCCATCTGCGAAATCAACAAGCCCTGGAAAGGGTCGTTGATAAAGAAGATAACCAGCAAAGCAATGCCTAAGGACAACAAGATGCCTACACGGGAGTGGATATCTTTTATATGATAGGACTCGCCAAACATCCCGGCAAAGATGGAACCAGCCGCCATACCGCTGGTAACGGTAGACGAAAGTCCAGCCATCAGCAACGCCAAAGCGAAGATAGTGCCCGCCTGACTACCCAACAAGGGATCGAGCAACGACTTAGCCTGCTGCAATTCTTCCACCTGCACGCCATTGGCAAAGAATGTAGAGGCAGCCAGGAGAATCATCGCGCTGTTTATCGCCCAGCCCACGCCCATTGAGAACAACGTATCGTAGAACTCATATTTCAACAGGCGGCGGATGGAACGGTCGTCTCCTTTATTATATTCTCGGCTCTGCACCACTTCCGAATGCAGGAAGAGGTTATGCGGCATCACCACCGCCCCCAATACACTCATGATGATAAGCAGGCTGCCTTCGGGAATACTTGGCACGACCCACGAACGGGCAGCCACATTCCAGTCGATGTCTACCAAGAAAAGCTCGTAAAGGAAAGAAAGCCCAATGACGGATACGAAACCGATAATGGCACGCTCGATGCGCTTGTAGGAATTGGTAAACAACAGAATGATGACCAATACCGTCGTTATCAAAGCCCCCCACACGATGGGCATCCCCAACAACATTTGCAGGGCTATGGCTCCTCCCAATATCTCGGCAAGCGATGTGGAGACAGAGGCAAGCACCGCACTGCCTAAGATGGGACGGGACAGCCAGCGGGGCGCATACTTCTCGGCAGCCTCGCTCAGGCATAGCCCCGTCACGATGCCCAAGTGCGCCACGTTATGCTGGAGCACGATAAGCATCACCGTAGAAAGAGTGACTACCCATAACAGGGTGTATCCGAATTCCGACCCCGCGGCAAAGTTAGAGGCCCAATTGCCCGGATCGATAAAACCTACGGTCACCAACAAGCCGGGACCGATATACTTGAAGAAGTCCAACCCACCCAAATACCGCTGGTGGTCCTTCCGTTTCAATTCGTTAAGCAATTTCTTCAGCATAAGCAATGTGTATTTTTGTTTTTACTATAGGTTACACAGATTATTTATCCTTATTCGTCTTCAAAAACAAAATCCAGCTTCAGTTGGTTCTCATCCGTCTTCCGTTTCGGCTTCGGGAGCAAGAGGCAACGCACACCCTGTGGCCCCAATTCGTGGATAGTCTTGTCGGGAAGTTCGTTGCACGTAATGAAATAGCGCGCCTTTTTCATCACCGCCCCCATCTTTTTCAGCTCGTAGAAACCGATGCGTGAAAAGCGGCGCGACATCACAATCATCTTCGCCGACTTTACTCCGATGCCCGGCACACGAAGCAACATCTCGTAATCGGCAGTCCGGATATCGACAGGAAAGAACTCAGGATGCTTCAACGCCCATGCCAATTTCGGGTCTATCTCCATATCCAAGTCGGGCGAAGCATCGTCCACCAGCTCGTCTACCGTAAACTGGTAATACCGCAAGAGCCAATCTGCCTGATAAAGACGGTTTTCACGCACCAACGGAGGCTGCTTCAAGAGAGGCAAGCGCTTATCGTAGGTATTGACCGCCACATAGCCCGAATAATACACCCGTTTCATCGTAGGCTGGCGGTAAAGTGCCGAAGACACCCGAAGGATGTCCTTGTCCGTTTCGTTCGTGGCCCCCACTATCATCTGCGTACTCTGTCCAGCAGGCACAAAGCGAGGAGCACGACGATGACGCTTGCGCTCTTCCGCACTCTCCAGCACTCCCTGCTGGATATAACGCATTGGTAAATAGACGCTTTGATGGTCTTTTTCCGGAGCCAACAGCTTCAGGTTCTTTTCGGTCGGGATTTCCAGGTTCACACTCATACGGTCGGCATAAAGTCCGGCTTCGTGCACCAGCTCCTCGCTTGCCCCCGGAATGCTCTTCAGGTGGATATATCCGTTGAAACGGTGCTTTACCCTGAGATCTTTCGCCACCCGTACCAGCCGCTCCATGGTATAGTCGGGGTTACGCACTACGCCCGAACTCAGGAACAGCCCCTCGATATAGTTCCTGCGGTAGAACTCCATAGTCAGGTCAACCAGCTCGGTCACCGAAAGCGTGGCACGCGGAATGTCGTTGCTTATACGGTTGATACAATATGCACAATCGTAGATGCAATAATTGGTCAGCATGATTTTCAGCAACGAGATGCACCGTCCGTCCTCGGCAAAGCTATGGCAGATGCCGATGCCGCCCACCGTATTGCCTACCCCGCCTTTCGTATTGCGGCGCACCGTCCCGCTCGACGCGCACGACACATCGTATTTTGCCGACTCGGCAAGCACCTTCAACTTATGTAATACCTGTTCGTTCATTCTTTCTGAAGCTTACTCAAAACGCATAATCGATATAACCCGTTATCGGTATTTACATCGGTAGCCCAAAGCACACGACGGTCTTCATCTACATAAAAACCCGACAAGTAACGGTCCAGCTGATACCGCCGCACCAATCTCCCGTCTCTATCGAATACCCGCAACGATGTGCCTCCCTGCTGATGTGCTTCGGGCGACTGCATGATTTCCTTAAAGGTCGTGCCGTCATAAAGGGTATAAATATAACGGCCGGTCACTTGTACGTCCCAATATCCCATGCATCCCGATGGTATACCATATCCTTCGGGAGTAACCTGAAACACCGGTTCGCCATCGGGGCCGACATAACGAACCTGCTCCGTTATGCTTTCGCCAAGAGTATAACTATCCAGCACATCACCCAGCTGGGTAACGGCCACTATTTGTTTTCCTTCATCGTCCATCGCTAAAAAAGAACGTCATGGGCAGTTGCAGTATATATGCAACCGCCGGTGAAGTATATATTCATTTTACCCATCAGTTATTTGCCGAGTTATAAGCATCAATATAAATCCCTTGTCTGAATATCATCCGACCAGTGATGGTCTTTCGGGAAAGGCTGTTCGCTCCAGGCTTTCTTGCTGGTCCAGTCTTGGGGGGCATCCGTCCAGAAAGCATCCGATGCGGGAAGCCCTAACGGAAGGAAAGCAAGCGAAGTCATATAGAGGCTTCCGTTATTGGTATACCAGTCGGCAATGTTAGGCTGGCGTCCTGTAAAGCCGATAGTAAGAAAACCGCCTTCATTGAAGTTATTCCCTGATGCGAACATACGCTTCATCACGGCGGTCAGCCCACAACGCACCTGAGCCGGAGTAACCCCTGCCGGAAGTTCTTTATACCAGGCCATGAGTGCCAAAGGCTGCATGGTCGCCATGCGGTAAGGAATCGAACGCCCGAATACCGGGAAAGTGCCTTCCGGGGAAATGAAGCGTTCCAATATCAGACTGTATTTTTGGGCACGCTTCAAGGCACGTTGATAATACTTCGGATAATCAAGGCGTGAATGTACACCGGCATCAATCAAGGCGTCAAGGGTTTCGAGGTACATAGGATGGAACACATAGCTGCTATAATAATCGAACGCGAACGAAGGTCCGTCGGCATACCAGCCATCGCCCGTGTACCATTCTTCTACCTTGCGGATAGCCGAATTGACGCGATAGATATCGAACGGTGCTCCGGCTTTTGCCAAGAAGCTTTCGATGGTAGCCGAGAAGAGCAGCCAGTTGGTATAAGGCGGGTCGATGCGGCGCAGCTGGGTGAACTCTTCAATGTAACGTTTCTTGGTCGTTTCGTCCAAAGGTTCCCACAATTGGTCGAATGCGCGGAGGAAGCTTTCGGCCACGTATGCCACGTCCACCAAGGGTTGTCCTTCGTTGCGCCATAACAAATAGTCGGGCGAAGCCGGGTCTACCGCATTCGCGTATGCCTTCAACGCCCATTCTCGCAATTGTTTGCGCATCGCTCCTTCTTCGGTATCGTCATCGGGCAAAGCCAGCCATGGAGCGATGCCCGCCATCAGGCGTCCGAAGCATTCCATATAAGTGACACGTTTGTCCCGTCCGTCCCAGGTCGGGCTTACTTCTACCTGCATGTTTTTTTGAAGCTCTCCTTTCGCCATGTTGCCCAATACAGGCTCCGCCATCCGATAAGCGAGCTGGCACCAATACGCACGGTCGGCTTGGGTATCGGCTTCCAGGTAACGCACGTATTCGCATGCAGCCAGGAGGAATGCGCCTACGCCGAAGTTGGCCGTAGACTTCGCGTCCACCACCTGGCCCGGTATGGCCTTTTCACCAATCGGTTGCACATAACCCACCGAACCGTCTTTTTGCAGAGCCGTTTCCGACAGATATTTCCATGCCTTCCGGATAACGGGCATGTAGGTAGCCTCATCCAGATAACCATGATTTACCCCCCACAACATACCATAGGTAAAGAAAGCGGTCCCGCTTGTCTCCGGTCCGGGAGCGTGTTCGGGGTCCATCATGCTTCGGGGCCAATAGCCTTCGGGTTGCTGGATAGCCGCAACGGCTTTCGCCATCTTCTGGAACTTTTCTACAAAGAAAGTACGGTGTCCATAGTCTTCGGGCAAATCTTTCAGCACTTTTGCCAGACCAGCCAATACCCATCCGTCGCCCCGTGCCCAGAAGTCTTTTTTCCCGTTCAGGCTTTTGTGCTTCGGATACACATACTTCGCGTCACGATAGTACAGGTTCTCGTCCTTATCAAACATGATGCTATCCGAGTAGAGCAGGTATTCGTACAATTTTTCCAGATAGAGCGGGTTATGGGTAATCTTGTAAAGTTTGGTCATGACCGGCATCACCATATACAAGCCGTCGCTCCACCACCAGTAATCGTGACGGGGAGTGCTCATCTCGTACTCCATCACCTCGCGTGCCCGGCGGATTTTATAATCTTCGGGAGCCAGCATATACAGGTCGGCGTAGGTCTGGAAACAAATCTGGTAATCGCCGAACAATACATACTCATCGCTCTCGCCATACGAATATTTCCATTCCGAACGGTTATCGCTCTTCGCGCCTTTCCATTCATTATACGTTGCCCATGCCTCGGAATACGCACGGTAAGCCTCATTCCCGGTCAGGAAATAGGCTTCCATGTTTCCGGTATGATAAGCGGCATTGTCCCAGAAGGAACGTACTTCGGGCGAATTGGTCGCTTGCCAATGCTGGTTGACCTTATCAATGATTTTCCGCACCTGCCCTGCCTCGGAAGGTTTGGCAAGCGCACTTGCAAAAGGTAATAAAGTGAGCAAAAATAACATTGCTCCTTTCCATACTTGTTTCATGCTTTTATGGTTTTAAGTTTATTCATTCATTTTTTATACCTGTCAGGCTGCATCGGAAAACGCATATAGCCGCATCGGGCTACGCAACTATGTGTATTGACCGATGCAGCCGTATGCGTCTTTATCCGCAGATAACCGGCTTTTTTGCCTCGGCGTTTTCACTTCTGGCCCGTATCCACTTCCAGCACATACACCGGTGTAGGAGCTTTGTCGACGGTCTTTTCCCCGTCTCCCTGGTACGTGGTCTGCACGAAAAGATGCAAGCGTTTCTGTTGCTTCCAGAGTTCCGTGTCCAAGCTGGGTTCCCAGGCTTCTACCGGGAAACCGGTCAGGTCTTTCACCTTCCATTCCCCTTGCCTTAAGTCATCGGTATATGCCATCGAGACCTTGCTTCCCCGCTCGGCATCGCGGAAGACAAAGTATGCCTTGTTGCCGTCTACCGCGATACGCGGGCGGGCAATGGGTATCATTTTCGTACCTCCGCCTTTTAGCGAGAAAGCCAGTTTGCGCTCCATTACCGGACGCATCCGCCATTGTTTCCCGTCGTTCCATACGACCCGGTATTGCGGAACGTCCGAATCCGGCCCGCGCCAATAGGTCACGATGTAAGGATGCCCGTCCGCATCGGTACACATGCTGGTCTGGTTTATCAATTCACTATTTTGCGGGATGTGCCACGCATATTCGGCATTGTCCTCGCGAATGGGAAGCGTATATGGTTCACTCGTAGACTTATACCAGGTCTTTCCGCCATCGGGCGAACTGGCATAACACAGGTCGTGGTTCGTCTCTACCAACCACGTTTCGCGCCATACCCATGAAAGGTGAATCGTACCCTTCTCGTCTACATAAAGTTGCCAATAGGCATTGCGTTGTCCTTCCCCGTCTATCAGGATATCCTGCACCCTTTCCCACTTATGGGTATCCAGGTCATAACGGTTCATAATCAGGTTGCCCCGTCCCGAAGCTCCCGAGCGGTACACGAATATCAAGCCTCCGTCCGGCATCTTATAGAACTCCGGATAGGTCACGTCTTGTTCGTCCGTACCGGTCATTGCCACTTTGGGTCCCAGTTCCAACGAACCGGGAGCCACGCTCCGGCAGTAATTGAGCGGATTTCCATGGTGGTCGAACGACACATGGATATAACCTTTTCCATCCACCATCATGCTGATGACATTGTGTGCATCGGCGACATTCCCTTTGTATTGAGAGCGTTGCAAGGTCCATGCGGTCTCATTCAGTTTTCGCTTGCCCAGCACCAAATAGCCTTCGGAATCATAATAAGAGATGTATTGCATATCGCCATCGGTCACCAACGGACTGTTCCGGAACACCGTGGTATTGACCGATGTATGGCTGTATCCCTCGCCCACACGGACCAGTTGGGAATATGCCGTGGCATACCCACATAAGCACAGGAGCAGGAATAAGAGTTTATGTTTCATGTCTGTTTTCTTCTTTTATGCTGTCCAATCTTTCTTTTTGCAATATTCGTAAGTTTTTCTGACTTCTGCAAATAATCTATTTGAAAACATCAGGGAAGATGACACCCAACCGACAATGCCATTTCAGAATCACCTTGCACCCCTTCCATCTTATGACAAAAAAAGAAGGAGTCAAGAAGACCCAACTTCTCCCGACTCCTTCTCTTGCTCTTCCTGACTCCTTATGAAGATTACCTCATCTCGAATGTATGCATCGAATGAGGAGGTAAAGTGGCATTCAAGTAACGTTTACCTACTTGTACGGTCAGCGATTGTGCCTTATCCTGGAAATTCCCAGCCACCACAATCCATTTCTGTTCGGGCGTACGGATGACCAATACCGGCTTCTTATCTTCGCCTTCCGGTTTGTATGACATCACTTCCGCGCCTGCACCGATATAGTGCGCATAATGCTTTACCGCATAATATTCGGGCGTATAGGTAAAGGTGCGAGTCTTCGAATCCACCCGAATCAAAGCGTTTTGCTTCCATCCCCACGGGCTTTCGCCATTATCTGCCAGGATGAAGTTCCAAAACGTATATTCCTTACATCCATTCCCCAGATAATGGTTCATCAGCTCGAATGTATGTTCACCTGCCTTCCAGTCAAAACTTCCCCAGCCACATTCGCTTTCCGAACAGATATAATCCCACTCCGGATGCTGGCGACGGATATGGGGAAGCACTTCCCTTCCTTCCCATTGGAATGCCATCCCGCTGATGCAGGCCTGCAATTCTTTATCGGAAATGATTTTCTCTACATGGTCCTGACGGTTCGTATTAAACGTCCCCAAATAAAGTTTCACTTCAGGATGCAAGCGTTTCAGGGTAGGAGCCAGGTATTCCTTATTGAAACGGATGGTACCTTCTGCCGTCCATGCGCATCCGGGATAGGGCGTATAGCTATAGGCTTCGTTCTGATAAATCACCATATCAATGGGAATGCCTTGTTCCTTATAAGCGTCTATAAACTTACAGAAGCTATTGGCATACGTCTGAAGGTAACGCGGGTCTTGTATCATATAATCGGTTGTCGCCAGTTGGCGAGGGAATTTCCCGTCACGCTCTCCTGTGAGTTTCATTTCATCGGGGTCAATCTTCCCTCCTATATTTCCATAAAGCAGGTAATCCAGTTTTGGAGAAAGATGGTTGTACTGACTGCTCAGCACCGGATAATCTCCATGTATCTTCATCCAACTGGGCGGACACCACGGCGAAACCCAGAAAGTCATGTCCGGATTGTATTTCTGTGCCGCACGGATAAAAGGAATAATCGTCTGTTTATCGCGGTCGATATTAAAATAACGCAATTCGAAATCGCCCGCTACCTCATCACAGCTATACCATGAACGGGCATAGTCGTTCGCTCCCATCGAAATACGGCCACGGGAAATGCGCAAATCACCTTCGGGCGAAAAGACATTATGCAAAATCTCATCCTGCTCGGCGCGCGTCAGTATACCCAGCGCATCCCAATCCAATTCGTTAAAAGTTGCCCCCCATGCCTTAAACGTGACAATCTTTTCCTTACCCTCTACCGTCAGGTCGACCGTTCCGGCAGGTTTGCCCTGCAAACTGATTTTAGCCTGTTGCCACACATTCCCTTCACTACTGCTTATCCAATTATAAGTCTGGGCATTTACCCCCATCGCGGCAAGTGTAATGAAAGCGCCGCAAAAAGAAACTGATTTGAATGTTGTTTTCATGGATTTTAACTTGCTTTTTTAACTGATATATAGCCTGTTTTTCTGTCATCGCATTATAATAGGTAATTTATACCTAACCCGAATCATACCTATCGTCAGAGATATTCCGGAACCTGACTCAAGTGCAGACTGTTCGAGCCTTTAATCAAGACAGTGAAACCTTCGGGCTTGTCAGACTGCAACGCTTTTATCGCTTCGCCTACATTCTCGAAATGCTCGTATGCCGACGTGGCTTTCTTAAACTCCGGCCCGACTAATATCACACGGTTGAAACGGCATTCATCCAAAAAGCTTATAATCTTCCGGTGTTCGTCCAGGCTGGCTTCGCCCAACTCACGCATATCTCCCAGTACGACCATCTTATGCGCCGCCTGCATCTGGCGGAAATTCTCCAACGCCGCCATCATGCTGGTAGGATTGGCATTATAAGCGTCTACAATCAACCGGTTATGCTCCGTTTCCATCAGTTGCGAACGATTGTTTTGAGGAAGATACTCCGACAATGCCCGGCAAATGTCTTCGGCTTCTACTCCAAAATATCTGCCTACCGCTATTGCCGCCAATGCATTGTCCAAATTATAAGAACCTATCAGATGCGTCTGTACCGAATACGTATTTCCTTCCGAAATCCACTCGAAAGCCAAGAAAGGAGAACAAGACAAGAGCTTGCCGCTCACAAACAAACCCGCCGTCTGCCCGTAGCGTATGCTGTTCAGACCGTGGGCGATGCCGTTCAGATACGGGTTTTCGTTTTGGATAAAGATGGTGGCATTGCCTTTCTCACGCAGATAATCATACAATTCCCCTTTGGTCTTGATGACTCCCTCGAAGGAACCGAAACCCAACAAATGCGCTTTGCCTACATTTGTTATCAACCCGTAATCGGGTTCGGCAATATGCACCAATGCCTTTATCTCGCCCGGATGATTGGCCCCCATTTCCACTACAGCCATTTCGTGTTCTTTCGTCAGGCGCAACAGGGTCAGAGGAACACCGATGTGATTGTTCAGGTTTCCTTGGGTAAACAATACCTTATATTTCTGGCCGAGCACCGAAGATACCAGTTCCTTGGTGGTGGTCTTCCCGTTTGTTCCCGTAATGCCGATAACAGGCGTCTTCAGCCGGCGGCGGTGATAGTTGGCCAATTGTTGAAGTGTTTTCAGGCAATCATCAACCAGGATACATCCTTCGCCAGCATATTCCGCCTCGTCTACCACCGCATACCGGCATCCTTGCGCCAAAGCCTGGGCGGCAAAAGCATTGCCATTAAACGTTTCGCCTTTTAAAGCAATAAACATCCCGCCTGCCGGACAACGGCGGCTATCGGTAGTCACCGTCCCGCACTCCAAAAACCGATTGTATAATTCTTCCAATTCCATATTTTTTCTTTTATTTACATAGGTACAAATATAGCAAGAATAAACCGAACACAAAGGAATGGAGAGGAAAAAAACATCCTTCCAAGTCTTGTATATCTCAATAAAAACGCATACATTTGCGATATCAAAATAATATCATATTAAATACAAGCTTATGGAAACACAAGAAACACTATTCAAGGGATTTAAAATGAACGGATTCGTCATGCTGTTCATACATTTAATCGTAGTCAGTGCCGCCATCGCAGCCTGTTTCATACAGGGAAGCGAAGCGATGTGCGGAATAGGAACCCTGCTCTCCATCGCATGGTGCGTTTTGTTTGCAGGCTATATGCAATTGGAGCCGAACGAGGCACGCGCCATGGTGTTTTTCGGGAAATACAAAGGAACGTTCAAAGATACCGGATACTTCTGGGTCAATCCGTTCCTCAACAAGAAAAAGCTTTCGCTCCGCGCGCGTAACCTTGACGTGGAACCCATCAAGGTAAACGACAAGATAGGCAATCCCATCCTCATCGGGTTAGTACTGGTATGGAAACTAAAAGACACCTACAAGGCAATGTTCGAAATTGATTCGCAAACGATGGCAGCAAGCGGAAAGGAAGGGGCAGCCAATGCAGGCAATGCCATAGCCAGCCGCATGAACGCTTTCGAGAACTTCGTAAAAATACAAAGCGATGCCGCCTTGCGCCAAGTGGCAGGACAATATGCCTACGATAACAATGAAAGCGAGACAAACGAATTGACCCTGCGCTCGGGAGGCGAGGAAATCAACGAGCAACTGGAACAAAAGCTCAACGAACGCCTTGCCATGGCAGGAATGGAAGTAGTGGAAGCACGCATCAATTACCTTGCATACGCACCTGAGATTGCAGCCGTAATGCTCCGTCGCCAGCAAGCCTCTGCCATCATCAGCGCACGCGAGAAAATCGTGGAAGGAGCCGTATCCATGGTACACATGGCACTGGACAAGTTGGAGAAAGAACAGATTGTGGATTTGGACGACGATAAAAAAGCCGCCATGGTGAGCAACCTCTTGGTTGTATTGTGTGCCGACGAAGCCGCCCAACCGGTATTGAATACCGGCACGCTGAACCATTAATCCGGTTTTATCCACAGTATTAACACGAAACAAGGGAAGCGCGCCAAAGCGAACAGACACGCTTCCCTATGACAATCATCATCCTATGGCAAAGAAAGAAAGCACGACCAAAAGTTTTGTCCTGCGAGTAGATGCGGAAACGATGGACGCCATAGAGAAATGGGCAGCCGACGAATTCCGTAGCATCAACGGGCAATTGCAATGGATTATCAACGAAGCCTTACGCAAAAGCGGAAGATTAAAGAAGAAAAAGCGTCATCCGCAAGCGGAAGAAACACCAGAAGAATAAGCCACACAAACGGATAGATATTCTTAGAAGCTGTTTTGAATTTCTCCAAAAAGTTTTTCTTAGCTTGATGTATCCGTTTGTGTGTGTGCTTTGGGCGATAAATTCAAAACAGCTCTTAAAGGGGCATCCCGCATACCCGGTTGCAATAAACCGCATAATCTTCCTGATTTATCCATAAACGACATGCAGTATAACTGCGGCACCGGTACGATTACTAATCGTACAGCGTGACGATTAGTAATCGTGCGGCATGACGATTACTAATCGTGTCGGCGATGCAGTTATCTCCCGTTTCATTCGAAGCGGATAGAACGCGCCGGATGAATGCGGCTAATCAGATAAGATGGACCGACTAACATCAGGACCGATACGACCAACGTGCCGACATTGAGCAACAACCATACCCAAACATTCAGCTCAACAGGTACGGCGTCAATATAATACACGGCAGGGTCGAGCTTGATGACACGAAAAAAATATTGCACGGCACAACACGAAAGTGCCACGACATTGCCCCACAACATCCCTTTCCGGATAAGGAAAAAAGCAAACGAAAGAAAAATCTTACGCACAGATGTATTGTCGGCTCCTAAAGCTTTCAACACTCCAATCATGTTGGTGCGCTCCAAGATAATGATAAGGAGTCCGGAAATCATCGTGAACCCCGCCACCCCTGTCATCAGAATCAGGATGACCCATACGTTAACATCCAACAAGTCGAGCCAGGCAAATATCTGCGGATACACTTGTTCGATGGTCTGCGCATAATACTTACCGCCATACCGGTCCGACTTCCCGTCCAAACAGGAAAGCACCCGCTCATGGGTCGCATCCAACAACGCATAGTCGGACACTTGCATCTCCAGTCCACCCACTTGCCCCTGCTCCCAGTTATTAAGGCGCACTACCGTACGAAGGTCTGTCAACAGGAACAAATCGTCATACGAAGAAAAGTTTGTCTGATAAATGCCTGCTACCTTCAAGCGCCGGGCACGGATATTGTCTTCCAGATAATATGTATCCAGTTTGTCGCCCACTCCTATCTGCAAACGGTCGGCTATCGTTTTTGAAATCAAGACCTGATTGGAAGGAACCGAATCGGTAAAAAGCGGTATCCTGCCCTCTACCAGATGACGATGCAAGAAAGTGGTGTCGTATTCTTGAGCAATGCCTTTCAGCACGATACCTTGGAAATTATCGGAGGTCATAATCATCCCCGGCTTGGTAGCATAACGCTGCACACGGCTTACGTTCGGAACAGCCCGCAATACCGCCATCAGGCTATCATCGCCCACAACAGGAGCAGCCTGATACGTCTGGGCTTCATCCAAGCTGGTCACTACCATATCCGCCCCCACCCCAATGACTTTATCGCGCACCTCATGTTTGAACCCGATAACCACTGCCACCGATACAATCATCACGGCAAGCCCGATGGCGATGCCTGCCATCGCGATACGCACGGCAGGCTTCGACACGCTCTTATCGTCTTCTTTTTCCTTGATCCGATAAATGCGGCGGGCTATAAAAAGTTTCCAATCCATATCAATCGTCTACACGTCCGGGATAAGCCTCGAGCGCCTTACGGAGCACGAACAACGCACGTGCCAAGTCCTCTTTCTTCAAGACATACGCCAAGCGTACCTCGTTTTTCCCCGCGCCAGGTGTGGTATAGAATCCTGCCGCCGGAGCAAGCATGACGGTTTCACCTTCGTAATCGAAGTCGCTCAAACACCATGCACAGAATTTCTCGCTATCGTCTACCGGCAATTTGGCCACCGTATAAAAAGCCCCCATCGGAATGGGTGAATAAACGCCCGGAATCCGATTCAGCCCGTCGATGAGACATTTACGTCGTTCTACATATTCATCGTATGTATCCCGCGTGTATTCTTCTGGCGCGTCCAACGAAGCTTCAGCCGCTATCTGCCCTATCAAAGGAGGACTGAGGCGCGCCTGACAGAACTTCATCACCGCTTTGCGCACTTCTTCGTTCTTGGTAATCAGCGCACCGATACGGATGCCGCATTCCGAATATCGCTTCGACACGGAATCAATCAACACGACATTCTGCTCGATGCCTTCCAAGTGGCAAGCGGAGATATAAGGAGAACCGGTATAAATGAACTCACGATACACTTCGTCCGAGAAAAGGAACAAATCGTATTTCTTCACCAAGTCACGAATCTGGTTCATCTCCCGCCGCGTATACAGATAGCCGGTCGGGTTATTCGGATTGCAAATCAGAATGCCTTTCGTCCGCTCGTTGATCAGTTCCTCAAACTTTTCCACTTTCGGCAATGAAAAGCCTTCGTCTATCGTAGTAGTGACTGTACGGATAACCGCACCCGCCGAGATGGCAAACGCCATATAATTGGCATACGCCGGTTCGGGCACGATGATTTCATCGCCCGGATTCAAACAACTCATAAAAGCGAACAATACCGCTTCCGACCCGCCTGTGGTAATGATGATATCATCGGCTGTCAGGTTAATGTCGTACTTCTTGTAATAGCCTACCAGCTTCTCGCGATAGCTGCGATATCCTTGGCTGGGGCTGTATTCAAGCACCGTACGGTCGATATTGCGAATCGCATCAAGGGCCGCTCGCGGAGTAGGAAGGTCTGGCTGACCGATATTCAAGTGATATACACGAATTCCTCTCGCTTTAGCAGCTTCTGCCAACGGTGCCAATTTCCTGATAGGCGACTCGGGCATTTCAGTTCCTCGAATGGATATATGTGGCATACAAATAAAATTTTAAATATGGTCGCAAAGATAACCCGAAAGAACAAAACCCGCAAACATTTCCCATGAAAATAAATGCCGGCTTAACCTTAAACAGCGGCTAAACTCTATCAAAAAACATAAAAACGACCGGTGCGTTTGACTGGTAATCCGGAAAAAAACTTTATATTCGTCCACGTTAATAACCACTATCCTTTTAACTTAATCGATTATGGATTTATATTTACTCATATTTACCACGGGAACTTATAACGCCGAGCAGGTATACGAAAGCCACAGAGAGCTGTTCATCGCACTGGAGAAGCACTTTACGCTTCACCTTGTCGACTACAGGAAAGCCGATAAAATCCCATCCAACGCCTACAAGATGGCTTTCATCGGAAGTGGAGGAATCGAAGACAAAGTAGTCCAGAATTTCAGCATTCTCCCCTATCCCGTCACTTTATTGAGTGATGGGCTGTACAACTCATTGGCCGCGTCGCTGGAAATATCCGCCTGCTTCGGTTCCAAAGACATGAAAGTACGTATCATCCATGGCCCGGTACCCGATATGGTAAGACAAGTATTGAATCATCACCAAGCCTTTGCCGCCAAGCGAGCCTTGAAAGGCAAGCGCATCGGCGTGCTGGGAATTCCGGCTCCATGGCTGGTGGCAAGCCATGTCGATTATCTTTTGGCGAGCCAACGCTGGGGAGTGACCTACGTAGATATCCCTGCTGAAGAAATATACAAACGCTTTTATTCGATTACAGACGATGAAATCGGGGTAGAAGCCTCCATCTTCGCCAACCAGGCGAAAGCTTGCCAAGACACGACCCCCGAAGACCTGTTATGCTCCATGAGGTTTTACAAAGCAGTAAAAGAACTCTGCGCCTCATTCAAGCTGGACGCGGTGACACTTTCATCTTATTCGTTTACCGACAAGCTGAAGACTTCAGGGTGTCTGGCATCCGCCTTACTAAACGACGAAGGCATCCCTGCCGGTACGGAAGGTGACCTGCAAGCCATCATGACCATGCTGATGGTGCACACGGTGACAGGCAAACCTTCCTTCATGGGAAATCCGTCCTTCATCGACCCTAACCGCAACGAACTGGTTTTAGCACATTGCTCCGTGCCTACCCGGATGGTAGACGAATTTATTATCCGCGACCATTTCGAGACCCACAAAGGTATCGCGCTACAAGGACTGATGCACGAAGGTGACATCACGCTGTTCAAATGCGGAGGAGAATGTTTGGACGAATATTACCTGTCGGAAGGCTATCTGACGGAAAACACCAATTTCATATCGGCATGCCGCACCCAGTTCCGCCTGAAAATGGACAAACCGGTGGGCTACTTCCTGAACAATCCGTTAGGAAACCACCATATCCTGCTATCAGGCAAACATAGCGAAGCTTTACAAGAATTCATGTCGCAAAACCGGTGCAAGCGGCGCGAGTAAAACCTAAAATAAATGCTCCACCCTATCCGTCATTCCAAATTTTAATGTACTTTTGCAAGGAAAAAACGCTATTTTATCATTAACACAAACGTACATACATTATGATGCATAACTGGTTCGAATGCAAAATCCGCTACGAAAAGGTAGCGGGAAACGGCATGAATAAAAAAGTAACAGAACCCTATTTAGTAGATGCGCTGAGCTTTACCGAAGCCGAATCGCGTATCATCGAAGAAATAACACCGTTTATCAGCGGAGAGTTTACCGTGACCGACATCAAGCGTGCAAACTATAGCGAGCTTTTCCCCTCGGAAGAGGAAGCCGCCGACCGATGGTTTAAATGTAAACTCTACTTCATCACATTAGACGAAAAAAGCGGAGCGGAAAAGAAAACAGCAGCCAATATGCTGGTACAAGCAGCCGACTTGCGCGATGCCGTCAAGAAACTGGATGAAGGCATGAAAGGTACCATGGCAGACTATGTCATCGCTTCGGTGGCGGAAACAGCTATCATGGACGTATATCCTTACTCGGCGGAACCCGACGTACAACCGGAGTTTCCCGATGCGGACAAACGATAACAGTCAATAAAAACAGATAAGATGGACATTCAGACCAATTTAAAACAAGTGCTATCCGAACTGCCTTCCGGCGTACGGTTGGTAGCCGTATCCAAATTCCATCCCGCCGAAGCCATCCGGGAAGCATACGAGGCGGGACAACGGATTTTCGGCGAAAGCAAAGAACAAGAATTGTCCGAAAAACAAAAAGAACTACCTCCAGACATCGAATGGCATTTCATCGGACACTTGCAAACCAACAAGGTGAAATACATCGCTCCCTACATCGCCTTGATTCATGCGGTAGACTCGTATAAACTACTGACGGAAATCAACAAACAGGCCGCCAAGTGCAACCGTATCATCCCTTGCCTGCTCGAAATACACATCGCGCAAGAAGAAAGCAAATACGGATTCACCCCCGAAGCCTGCCGTGACATGCTGGAAAAAGAAGAATGGAAACAACTGGACCATGTGTGTATCGCCGGCGTCATGGGTATGGCTACCAATACCGATGATGAAACGCAAATAGAACAAGAGTTCCATACCTTGAAAGCATTGTTCGACGAATGGAAACAAACTTTCTTCGCCGGCTGTCCCGACTTCAAGGAAATCTCGATGGGCATGTCGCATGACTATCCTATCGCCGTACGTGCCGGCAGTACGATGGTACGTGTGGGAAGCAAAATATTCGGAGAAAGAGTTTACACCATTAATAAATAAGTACGATTATGGCACCACTGAAAACCACCTTCGCAGGACTTGAGCTGAAAAGCCCTATCATCATCAGCAGTTCCGGACTGACCGACAGCCCGGAAAAAATCAAACGGTTAGAGGAAGCAGGCGCAGCCGCCGTCGTATTGAAATCGGTATTCGAAGAACAAATCAATGCACAAGCCGGAAGCATGAACGGATACGGTTCGCCTGAAGCCGATGATTACTTGAATGCTTACCTTCGTTCGCACACGCTGAATAAGCATATCGAGCTGATTGAAGAAACCAAAAAGCAATGTTCCATCCCCGTTATCGCCAGCATCAACTGCTACAACAATAACGAATGGACAGACTTTGCCAAACTGATGGAAAAAACTGGAGCCGACGCACTGGAAGTCAACATCCTTGCTCTACAGACCGATAAAAACTATATTCCGGGAAGCTTCGAACAACATCACCTCAATATCTTACGCCATGTAAAGAATGAAGTGAAAATTCCGGTCATCATGAAGTTAGGAAATAATTTCACGAATCCAGTCACACTAATCGACCAGTTGTATGCCAATGGCGCAGACGCAGCAGTGCTTTTCAACCGTTTCTACCAACCTGACTTCGATATCGAGCATCTAACTTTCTGCAATGCTCACGTGATGAGTTCGGAATACGAACTTGCCGACCGCTTACGTTGGACTGCCATTGCCTCAGCAACCGTACCCCAACTGGATTACGCCGTTTCCGGAGGCGTGCACGACGGGAAAGGAGTCATCAAAGCCATTTTAGCCGGAGCCTGTGCCGTAGAAATCTGTACAGCGGTTTACCTGCAAGGAGAAAAAGTCATCCAAGCCATGCTCGATGAATTAGCCCAATGGATGAAGAGCAAAAGCTTTGACAAACTGGCGCAATTCAAAGGCAAGATGAATGCGCAAGCAGCCGGTACCATCAACCCGTTCGAACGTACACAATTCATGAAATATTACAGTAACCACGAAGAATAACCATGTATTCTTTATCAAACGCGGAGACGCAAAAGCGCAAAGGATTATTTTGATGTCTTTACGCTTTTGCGTCTCTGCGTTTATCACACAAACAAGAAAGAAATCGGCTTTTCCATTGCACATATAAGAATAAAAGGATATATTTGCACATTATCGCACGATTTGTGCACCAAACAAACCCGAAAATATGGAAAAAAGTTTCTTAGCCTTCGTTGAGCAGAGCATCAAAAAGAATTGGGATCTTGATGCACTGACCGATTACAAGGGTGCCACGTTGCAATACAAGGACTTGGCACGAAAGATAGAAAAGCTGCACATCCTACTGAAAGAAAGCGGAATACACGCAGGAGACAAAGTCGCTATCTGTGGGAGGAACAGTTCGCATTGGGGAGTAGCCTTTCTCGCCACCCTGACCTATGGCGCGGTGGCCGTCCCCATCCTGCATGAGTTTAAGGCAGACACCATCCATAACATCGTCAATCATAGTGACGCACGCTTGCTCTTCGTGGGAGACATGGCATGGGAAAGCCTGAATGAAACAGAAATGCCTCTTTTGGAAGGCATTATCTTAATGACCGACTTTACCTTACTGGTATGCCGAAGCAAACAGTTGGAATATGCACGCGAACATTTGAATGAATTGTTCGGCAAAAAATATCCCCGCAATTTCCGGAAAGAACATGTATCTTATCGCCGCGATGAAGAAGAGGAACTGGCAGTTATCAATTATACATCAGGAACTACCAGCTTCTCGAAAGGAGTCATGTTGCCCTACCGCTCCCTTTGGTCGAACACGCAGTTTGCTTTCGAAGTGCTGCCGCTCCAGCCGGGCAATCGGGTGGTATCCATGCTCCCTATGGCACACATGTACGGACTTGCCTTCGAGTTTTTATATGAAATCTGTTGCGGATGCCACGTCTACTTCCTCACCCGTATGCCCAGCCCGAAGATTATCGCGCAAGCGTTCACTGATGTAAAACCACACATCGTCATAGCCGTACCCTTGATTATCGAAAAGATTATCAAGAAAGGTGTATTGCCAAAAACGGAAACGCTCAAGATGAAAATGCTGATGAAACTTCCTATCATCAACAACAAAATCAACGAAGCCATACGTGAACTTCTTGTGAAGGGATTCGGCAGGCAATTTTATGAAATCATCGTAGGCGGAGCCGCATTCAATAGCGAAATAGAAACCTTCTTGAAAGGGCTTGACTTCCCCTACACCGTAGGCTACGGCATGACCGAATGCGGTCCGATTATCAGCTATGAGGATTGGAAAAACTTCCGTCCCGGCTCGTGCGGCAAAGCAGCTCCACGCATGGAAATACGCATAGACAGTCCCGATCCGCATTATGTTGTAGGTGAAATACTGGTGCGAGGCGATAACGTCATGTTGGGCTACTACAAGAACCCTGAATCAACCGCCCAAGCCATCGATAAAGACGGCTGGCTACATACGGGCGATTTAGGTATCATCGACACCGAAGGAAACCTTTTCATCAAAGGACGGAGCAAAAATATGTTACTCGGACCTTCGGGACAAAACATTTATCCGGAAGAAATTGAAGAGCAACTGAATAACCTGCCATACGTAAACGAATGCCTGGTCATCCAGCAACGCGACAACAAACTGGCAGCCTTAGTCTATCCTGATTTCGAAAGCGCATACGCACAAGGCCTGAGCGACAAAGACATCGAAACGAAAATGGAAGAAAACCGCACCATGCTGAATGCCGCCCTCCCATCGTATTCGCAAGTATCCGAAATCAGAATTTATCCTGAAGAGTTTGAAAAGACTCCTAAAAAGAGCATCAAACGCTTCTTATACCAAGACGTGAAATAAAGACAACGCATGAAACTGAACCTTATCATGGCAGGCTTTGTAAGTGCCTGCCTGCTTTTCGCTACCGCATCTCCCCTGCAAGCACAATCGCGCCATAAAAGGGAACTGAAAAAAAGAGTCAATCTCGCATTGAATGTCACCAATAAGAAAAAACTGCCTCCGCGCACTTACCTGAATCTCGGGCTGCTCAGCAATTACGATTACCTGAGCGGAATAGGAATCAACGCCTTGTCCAGTGTAACCCACTTCCATTCGAAAGGATTCCAAGTAGCGGGGCTTACCAATATCACAGGCCTAAACACGGCAGGCTTCCAGCTTTCGGGTATCGCCAATGTTACGGGCGGAAACGCAAAAGGTATCTTATTGGGCGGCTTGATGAATATCTGCGGAAGGGACATGAACGGGTTCGCCTTCTCAGGTATCGGAAATATGAGCGCCAAAAACAACCGGGGATTCATCATCGGCGGACTGACCAATATCCATAGTGGCAATTCGGCAGGCATGATGTTGTCGGGCATAGCCAATGTCACACGGCAAACTCAAAGCGGACTGATGATTGGCGGGCTGATGAATGCCAGCGGCGACACATTAAAAGGAGTACAGCTGGCTTCTTTAACCAACATAGCCGGGAAGGCAAACAACGGCGTACAAATATCTGCATTAAGCAACATCACCGTAGCCAACAGAGGGATGCAAATGGCATTATGCAACTACAGTGCTGAAAACAAAGGCGTGCAAATAGGATTCGCCAATTTATCCGGGAAAGGCCGTAAAGGCTTGCAATTCGGGTTGTTCAACCTAAGTGCCGACAGCCTTGTCCATCAAATCGGATGTGTCAACATTTCACCCCGTACGCATATCCAACTACTCATTTCAAGCGGGAACTTGAACAAAGCCAATGTAGCGGTACGGTTCAAGAATAAATGCACCTATACCGAACTGGGTGGAGGAGCTTATTTCTTCAACCTCGACCACGACCTTTCAGCTTCCGCCTTTTATCGGGCCGGAGTTTATTATCCGCTTTGCAGCCGACTGGAAATCAGTGCCGACGCCAGCTATTATCACATCGAAACATTGGACAACAAGCACAAAGGCTATCCGGCGCGTGTTTACGCCCTACAACCTCGTCTGAACTTAGAATTCCGACTTAGCCGCAAAGTAGGCGTCTTCGCATCGGGAGGGTATGCTTGGACAAGGCAATACGGACATAACCACACGTTCGACCATAAAGGCACATTCGAAGCAGGCATCGTATTGTTTTAACTATTTTGAAAGAAAATCGCGACAGGACCACATCTTTTTGTCACAAATAGTAGGACATAAACAATAATTCGCTATTTTTGCAAAAACTATAAACACAACCATAGATGAAGATAGCGATTATCAAATACAACGCAGGAAATATTTTTTCGGTAGACTATGCCTTACGCCGACTGGGGATAGAACCTGTCATAACCGCCGACAAAGAAACCATACGCCAAGCAGACAGGGTCATCTTCCCCGGTGTAGGCGAAGCGCGAAACACGATGGAATACCTCCGTGCCTGCCAGTTGGACCGATTGATAATAGACTTGAAGCAACCCGTCCTGGGTATCTGCTTAGGTATGCAATTAATGTGCCGCCATTCAGAAGAAGGAAACGTAACGTGTTTGGGCATTTTTGACAGCGACGTAAAACGATTCCAGCCAGAACGCCACGAAGACAAGGTACCCCACATGGGCTGGAATACCATCCAATGCCGGGACAAAAAACTGTTCGGCGGTTTCGATAAAGAAGAGTTCGTTTATTTCGTACATAGTTATTACGTACCGCTGAACGATTTTACCGCAGCCCAGACCGACTACATTTTACCTTTTAGCTCGGCTCTGCATAAAGACAATTTCTACGCCACACAATTCCATCCCGAAAAGAGCGGAAAGGCAGGCGAACGTATTTTACAAAACTTTTTAAACCTTACCGATTGACATGATAGAACTGATTCCCGCCATCGATATCATCGACGGAAAATGCGTCCGCCTTTCGCAGGGCGATTATCATACGAAAAAGGTGTACAACGAAAATCCGCTGGAAGTAGCCAAAGAGTTTGAAGCGTACGGCATACACCGGCTTCATGTCGTGGACCTGGATGGCGCCGCATCCCAACACGTAGTAAACTACCGCACCTTGGAACAGATTGCTTCCCGAACCTCACTCATCATCGATTTCGGAGGAGGTATCAAAACTTCAGGCGATATCGAGATTGCTTTCGATAGTGGAGCCGAAATGGTCACCTTAGGAAGCGTAGCGGTAAAAAGCCCCGAGTTGTTCGACGAATGGCTCCGGCAATACGGAAGCGGAAAAGTGATTTTAGGAGCCGACGTAAAAGACAACCGCATCGCCATCAACGGCTGGAAAGAAGAAAGTCCGATAGAACTGATGCCGTTCTTAAACGATTATATAAAGAAAGGAGTAACCAAAGTACTTTGTACCGACATCAACCGCGACGGAATGCTGGAAGGGCCGGCACTCACACTTTACCAGAACATCATGAAAGCCCATCCCGAATTGCACCTGATAGCCAGCGGAGGTATCAGTTCCTTGGATGACATTCTCAAGCTGGACGAAGCCGGAATCCCCGCGGTAGTTTTCGGGAAAGCCCTCTATGAAGGCCGCATTTCCTTGAAAGACTTGAGCCGGTATATATAAGTATACATACCCAAACAATTAATAATTCACCCCAAAGGACACAGAAGCATACAGTGCTTTTTTTAATTTCAACTCTTAAATGGCCTGTAACCCCCTGTATATTCTGGGTGAATGAATAATTATATATGAAAGGAACACATGCCATGTTAGCAAAACGAATCATACCGTGTCTGGACATCAAAAACGGACAAACTGTGAAAGGAACCAATTTCGTCAACTTGCGCGAAGCGGGCGATCCGGTAGAACTGGGCCAGCTATATAGTGCCCAAGGCGCCGATGAACTGGTCTACCTGGATATTACCGCCAGCCACGAAGGACGAAAAACCTTTACCGACCTGGTGAAACGCATCGCCGCCTACATCAACATTCCGTTTACCGTAGGCGGAGGTATCCACGAACTGAGTGATGTAGACCGTTTACTCAATGCGGGAGCCGATAAAGTTTCTGTCAATTCCGCCGCTATCCGCACACCCGGACTTATAGACGACATTGCCCGCCATTTCGGCTCACAAGTATGTGTCGTGGCTATCGATGCCCGCCAAACGCCGCAAGGCTGGAAATGCTACTTGAACGGAGGACGGATAGAAACCGGCAAAGACCTCTTCGACTGGGCGCACGAAGCCAACGAACGGGGTGCGGGAGAAATACTGTTCACCAGTATGGACCACGACGGAGTGAAAAACGGATACGCCAACGAAGCGCTGGCAACATTGAGCGACACGTTGACCATCCCCGTCATCGCTTCGGGAGGAGCCGGAACGAAAGAGCATTTCAAAGATGCGTTCATCCAAGGGAAAGCAGATGCGGCACTGGCAGCAAGTGTATTCCATTTCGGCGAAATACCAATCCCCGAACTAAAGGCATACCTTCGTACTGAGGGAATTAACGTAAGAATGTAATTGATTATAGAACTAAAAACAAGAACGAACATGCAACCCGATTTCGACAAAATGGATGGATTAGTCCCCGCTATCATCCAAGACAACAATACCCAAAAAGTGCTCATGTTAGGATTCATGAACCAAGAGGCCTACGAGAAAACCCTGGCAACAGGCAAAGTCACCTTCTTCAGCCGAACCAAACAACGCTTGTGGACCAAAGGCGAAACCAGCGGGAATTTTCTCGAAGTAGTATCCGTCAAGAGCGATTGCGACAACGATACCTTGCTTGTCCAAGTACACCCGACGGGACCCGTATGCCACACAGGAACCGATACCTGCTGGGGTGAAAAAAACGAACAGGACATCCTGTTCCTGAAAGAATTGCAAGACTTCATCGACAAACGTCACGAAGAAATGCCGGAAAACTCCTACACGACCAGCTTATTCAAGTCGGGCGTCAACAAAATGGCACAAAAAGTAGGTGAGGAAGCCGTAGAAACCATCATCGAAGCCTGCAACGGAACCGATGAACGCCTGATTTACGAAGGTGCCGACTTATTGTATCATCTCATCGTATTACTCACCTCGAAGGGATACCGCATTGAAGACCTCGCACGCGAACTGAAGGAACGCCACAGCGCAAGCTGGAAAAAACATTGACGCATGATGAACGAAACAGAAACGCTCATCCGATACAAAGGAGTAGAAATCAACCAACAGGCACTTTGCGTACTTCACGATGTAAACTTCGAGCTACATAAAGGCGAATTCGTATACATTATCGGCAAAGTGGGAAGCGGAAAATCAACCTTTCTGAAGACCATATACGGAGAACTGGATATTGCCGGAGGGGAAGCGGAAGTATTGGGCTACGACCTGAATAAACTGAAGCAAAAACACGTCTCCTCCCTACGCCGCAAGCTGGGCATCGTGTTCCAGGATTTCCAACTATTGACCGACCAGACTGTACACGACAACCTGGAGTTCGTGCTCCGCGCTACCGGATGGAAACAGAAGAACGACATCGAAAACCGCATTGAAGAAGCGCTCCGGCTGGTAGGCATGGAAAACAAAGGCTACAAAATGCCCAACGAACTATCGGGAGGCGAACAGCAACGCACCGTCATCGCACGAGCTATCCTAAACAATCCCGATATCATCCTGGCAGACGAACCTACCGGAAACCTGGACGTGGAAACCGGGCGGAACATCGTAAAACTGCTGAAAGAAATATGCAAGCAAGGGGCAGCCATCATCATGACGACACACAACCTGAACCTCCTCACCGAATATCCGGGCATCGTATACCGTTGCGAACAACATCATTTGCAACGGATTGGCGAATCCTAAAAAAAATAAAGAGACGGAGATTTTAAGGACAAAACATAAAAAGACCATGAAATATTCGTATCTTTGCCCCGAAAAGAAAGATATATTTAACAGAACAATTAAAAATTCGAAACTGAAATGAAAGTTTTAAAGTTTGGAGGAACGTCGGTAGGCTCCGCGCAGCGGATGAAAGACGTTGCCAAATTGATTACCGATGGCGAACGGAAAATTGTTGTCCTCTCCGCCATGTCGGGTACGACCAATACACTGGTTGAAATTTCGGATTACCTGTACAAGAAAAATCCCGAAGGTGCGAATGAAATCATCAACAGGCTGGAAGGCAAATACAAACAGCACATTGATGAACTTTATTCTACAGAGGAGTATAAACAGAAGACACTGGAATTTGTAAAATCGGTATTCGATTA
>ULVE01084499.1_pt1 | contig 31264 bp, 28 predicted proteins | sample 1959161 | NCBI WGS metagenome assembly ULVE01 (sample SAMEA4835778, study PRJEB28245) | human gut metagenome | biome: gut microbiome; material: fecal sample | place: Denmark | collected 2008
CTCTTCCGATGGCAGGTCTTGCGTCTGGAGTCCAGCATCGCGTCCAGTCTTGCCTCGAACCGGGCCTCGTGTCCGGCCGGCAGTTCCTGATCATTCAGGATCTCCGGATTATTGTCGATATATTCTTTAAAGTCTGTCATATTCATATTTCTTTAATTTTTCGGCCAGTTTCACCCTGCCTCTTGAGTACTGCGTCCTGATAGTGCCTTCCCGTTCTCCTGTCAGATTGGCGATCTCCTCGTAGTCAAGGCCTTCCAGAAGCACAAGATTCAAAACCAGCCTGTAGTTGTCCGGCAATTCCTCTATGGCCTTGCGTACTTGGGCGACGGCGGTCATAGTCCCGGGAAGCTCGAACGGAGTGTCGCTGTCATATTCAGAAGCGTCGGCGGCATATTCATCAAGGAAGAGCCTCTCGCGCTTTTTCCGTCTGACTGCGTCGATGGATTTCCTGATGCAGGTGCGGCTGAGCCACATCGCCACTTGCGCCTGATCTTTGGGAGCGATGTCGGATGAGATGAACTTGAGGATGGTGTCCTGCATAATCTCCTCGGCCTCGCCGCTGTCGCGGACTATTCGCAGGCTGGTGTTGTATAGCCTCCGGGCGTGCTCCTTGTAGAATGTTATGGACTCTTCTCTTGTCATCGTTTCTTTTTCGTTTCACAATATAAACGAATATTTCCGTTGATTGTTACAGAAAATTTCAAAAAAAAGCCCGGAGTCTCTCGACCGCGGGCCTTTTTCATTTCATTTCATTTGGCTTAAAAGATTCTTGTTTTGTGACGATAATCACTATCCGACCGCAAAGTTACCGCCAGACGCCTTCTCTCACAATACCAACATGTAGGTAAACTGTCTTGTCCCTATCGTGAATCGTAGGTACCGGACTTGGAAGTCAATATTATTTTGTAAATTTGTTGTTTTGAAAACATAAGCAAGTATGAACTTCAGCGGAATAATCGTCGGTGCGGCGACCTTTCTTATAATAGGGATATGTCATCCTATTGTCATCAAAATGGAATATCATTGGGGCAAGGGCAGCTGGTGGATCCTGCTCGTGGCAGGACTGGCCTTTTCCGCCGCTTCGATATTCGTGAATCATGAAGTCGCGTCCACAGTTCTTGGCGCCGCCGCCTTTTCCTGCTTCTGGGGCATCCTGGAGGTTTTCGAGCAGGAAAAACGCGTGTTAAAGGGGTGGTTCCCTGAGAATCCGGCCCGCCATGATTACTATGAGAGGATCCGCAAGTCAGGTCACTGAGCCTGTCGAAGTGACAGATCAATCCAACAAGTAAAAACAAATTTAAGAATATTATGAATTTCAAACCATTGCCATTACTGGCGATTGCCGCTCTCCTGTCTGGAGTGACAGAAGCGTCGGCTCAGAAGAAAGAGATGGACCACAGTGTCTATGATTCGTGGCAGAGCGTTTCGGACATCCAGAAAAGTGATGACGGCAACGTTCTGGTCTGGTGCGTCAACCCTCAGGAAGGGGACGGAACCCTTTATGTCAGGAATATGACCCCGAGGCGGAAAGGCAAGCCGGAATGCCGTGAGATCAGCATACCTCGTGGATCGCAGCCGTCCCTTGACCCTAAGGGCAAGTGGCTTTACCTGCGCGTCAAGCCTCAGTTCGCCAAGACACGTCAGGAAAAGATCGACAAGAAGAAGGCCGGGGATATGACGAAGGACACACTCGCCGCCGTTGATCTCACGACTATGACCGTCAAGAAATACGGCCGTGTGGATTCCTACACTACAGGCGCCCTGGCCAAGCCTTACGTTGCCTATAAGTCCACCTGGAAGCACTACAAGGACACTTCGGACAAGAAGGGCACAGACAAGTCCGGGCTCATCATCCTTAACCCGGCCACAGACAGGAAGGACACTCTCAAGTACATCGATGCCTATTCGTTCAACCAGGACGGCACCGTGCTTCTGATGACCTCGAAGAAGGACAAGAAAGATTCGCTTTCCGTCACGGCTGTGATGATCGCGCACGCTCCCGCTTGTCTTGACACTTTGGCCAAAGGGGCTGAGTCCTACAGCCGCCTGACTCTGAACGACGCTGAGGACCAGCTGGTTTTCCTCGGTTCCAAGGACAAGAGCAAGAACCGCAACAAGTGCCAGGCCCTCTACCTGACAAGCATTCAAGCGATCAAGACAGGAAAGACGGTTCGACGGGCTCACCGACCGATTGTGGAGGCTACAGACAGCACGACCGTCATCAGCAAGGACGGCAGATGGGCATATTCAACAAAAGAGATTATCGCCGAGGGAACGAAGGTTGAAGGCACCCCGGGTTGGACTCTTAACGAGAACACAGAGTTTTACTTTACACCTGACGGGAAACGTCTCTTCCTCGGAATCGGCGCGATCCGTCCTCCTAAGGACACCACGATCGTGGACTTCGAGACCGCGCAGCTGGACATCTGGAACTGGGACGCGGTCTATACTCCTCCGCAGCAGAGGCTTAATGTGAACAAGACTCTCAAGAAGACATATTCAGCCACCATCGATCTCGCCGAGCCGGGAAGGATCGTGCCGTTGACCACCTCTAAGTTCGCCGGCATCCGCCTGATGAACGGTGGACTCTCCGAATGGGTGCTTGCCAGCGATAACGCTAAGTATGCCCGCACCACTGTCTGGGACTATAACAACCGTTACGACTTCACCCTTGTGAATGTCAAGGACGGTTCCAGGAAGGTTGTCGCGGAGGGGCTTGACGTCGGACGTTTCGACATGTCCCCGAGCGGGAAGTACCTTGTTTGGTTCGACAACGACGAGATGAACTGGTTCACCTACAACACCCAGACCGGTGAGAAGGTCAACCTTACCGCCCGGACCGGAGTTCCGTTCTACGATGAGGAGGACGATCATCCGACCGCCGCTCCGGCGCACGAGTTCTCCCCGAAATGGTACAAGGATGAGGATGCCGTGCTGATCATAGACCGCTATGACATCTGGAAGTTCTCTCCGGACGGCAAGACAGCCGTCAATCTCACAGGGGGAGTGGGCCGTCAGACCCACAACCGCTTCAAGATCATGGATCCGAAACCGGACACCAGGAAGCCTAACGCACGCCGTTGCGGAGTGGCCAGGCCGCTCGATCCTAAGCAGACTGTCTATCTCAGTGTGTTCAACGAGGAAAGCCAGGAGAATGGATTCGGACGTGTTAACCTTGCCAAGCCGGCAAAGACTCTTGAGTATTTCACTGACACAGTCAGCTTCAAGTATGTAGCCGGAACCATGACCACTGACAGGCTTTTCTATCAGAAGGGCAACTTCCGCAACTGCTATGACCTTTATTATACTGACGACAATTTCAAGACATCCACAAAGGTCTCTGCAATCAACCCTCAGATGGCGGACTACTGTTGGGGCCGCGCCGAGCTTTTCCACTGGAACGCCTACGACGGCACACCGCTCAAGGGCCTTGTCTTCGTTCCTGACGGAGTGAAGGAAGGCGAGAAGCTTCCGGTGATGATCTACTTCTACGAGAAGAACGCCAACAATCTCTATTCGTTCTGGACACCTGCCCCTTCACGCTCGACCGTGAATATTCCGTTCTACACATCAAGGGGGTACATCGTGTTCGTTCCGGACATCGTCTATAAGGTCGGCCATCCGGGCGAGAGCGCCTACAACTGCATCTGCGCCGGAGCCGAGGCCCTTTGCGATAAATATTCCATCGCCGACAAGAGCAGGATGGCGATCCAGGGCCAGAGCTGGGGCGGCTACCAGACAGCCTGGCTCATAACACGTACGAATATGTTCGCGGCGGCAGGTTCCGGAGCACCGGTCGGGAATATGACATCGGCCTACGGTGGCATCCGTTGGGGCTCGGGCATCACCCGCGCCGGACAGTATGAGCACGGTCAGAGCCGTATCGGAAAGAGCATGTGGGAGCCGGGGGCGCTTGACCTTTACATCGAGAACTCTCCGGTGTTCCATGTTGACAAGGTGCAGACACCGGTGCTCATCATGCACAACGACGCTGACGGAGCCGTTCCGTGGTATCAGGGCATCGAGTTCTTCTCGGATCTCCGCAGGCTCGACAAGCCGGCATGGCTGCTCCAGTACAACAAGGAGGCGCACAACCTCGTCCAGAGACGCAACTGCAAGGACTTGTCCATCAGGCTTCAGCAGTTCTTCGACTACTACCTGAAAGGTGCTCCGATGCCAGCCTGGATGAAGACCGGTGTCCCTTATGAGGATAAAGGTGAATATTTCGGCTTCGAGAATGCTGAATAGGATATGACAAAACTAGCGATTTTCGACCTTGACGGCACCCTCCTGAACACCGTCGAGGATCTGGGCAACGCCACCAATTATGCTTTGGAGCAGTGCGGCTTCCCGATTCATCCGAAAGATGAATACTACCAAATGGTCGGCCGCGGAATCTACAACCTCTTCCGCGCCGCCATTCCTTCTGAATATGCCACTGAAGACAACGTACAGAGGATGGCATCATATTTCATTCCCTATTACGACACTCACAAATGCGATTGCACCAGACCCTATGACGGCATCCCCGAAATGTTGAAGACAATAACTGACAGGGGAGTGCGCCTCGCCGTCGCATCCAACAAGTATCAGGACGGAGCGGAGAAACTCGTCAGTCACTTTTTCGGTGAATATGACTTCGTGAAGATTCTCGGCCAACGCGACGGCCAGCCGATCAAACCCGATCCCGCGATTGTGGATCAGATTCTGGCTGATGTTCCAAAGGTCGCGAAAGAGCAGGTTGTCTATGTCGGAGACTCGAATGTGGACATGCAGACCGGAGCGAACGCTCAGGTACGCACAATCGGAGTCACTTGGGGATTCAGGAGCAAGGAAGAACTTGCTGCCTACACTCCTTCGGCCATTGTGGATACACCTGAAATCTTGTCAAAAGTGATTTTGGAAGGCTGAATCAGATTCATTTAAGGTTCATTTTGATGTTGTTATTGAGGTGAATAGAAGATTAGTGCGAGTTGGTTGTAGGGTGTAACTAATTGATAGCTATATTGTTAGTTCGTATGGGGGGGGGTGATTCATGATTGTGAAATGCTGTCCACATATTGAAATTATATTCACTTCCTCTTGCTTTTGAGTGTGAATAATGCTACTTTTGTCCCGTAAAAGGCAGGTTACGAAAGCGGCTCTTGGATTGGAGTCCTTCGAGATCAGAATTCTTATGCTGACAACCGTAGAACTTACCCTTGCTCATCGGCTGAGGGGACAGTTTCCATATTCATTTTGTAACTGCTTATGCATCTTGTTTTTAACCAATGACACAATTGGCTTTTGATGGGTCTAATCCATTAGATGACATCAGACTTGCGTATAGTTCGATTCCTAATTGGTATGCGCTTCGCATTTTTCACAATCGGATTGAACCGCTGAGACAAACCTTGGACGTTGCCGCGATCCGCTATTTCTACCCTCATCATTTGGTGGAGAAATGTTCGGATGGTGGTCTTGATTATGTTCAGGAGCCAATTATCAAGTCGTTGATTTTCATAAGATCAACTTGTGAGAGTCTGGACATGATCCGACTGAAACATGTGGGCAGCGTATCTCCGTATTTTGACCATCGGACCCGAAAGCCATTGATCATTCCGGATGAACAAATGGAACCGTTCATAAAGCTCTGCGACATTAAGGACTCGGGTCTTGAGTATCTGGGAGAGGATGGCCCGCAGTTCCATAAAGGTGACCGCATTAGAGTCATTGACGGCATATTCAAAGGTTATGAGGGTCACATCAAGCGCATCAAACACGACAGGCGCCTTATAGTTACCATTGAGGGTGTTGCCGCTTTCGCAACCAAATTCATTCCTCCCGCTTTTTTGGAGAAAGTGGAGACAGATAAGTAATAGTCGAATTATAATCTTTCATAAGAATAAGAATATGAATATGAAAAGAATATCACTACTGTTATGGCTTCTGGCCATAGGCATTTTGGCAGTTCCATCCTGTTCTACGCCGAAGGAGATCAGTTACTTCCAGGACCTCGAGTCGGTGGAGGGCCAGCGGATCGGTGGCGCGAAGGGGATCACGGTGCGGCCGAAGGACAAGATCTCGATCATCGTGAACTGCAAGAGTCCCGAGCTGACAGCCCTTTTCAACCTGCCGTACGTGACGCAGCGTCTCGGTGAGAACACCCGCAGCACGATCTTGTCGGGCTACAGCCAGGGCTACATCTCTGGTTACACGGTGGACGACCGGGGCTGCATCGACTTCCCTGTCCTCGGCGAGGTGGCCGTGGCGGGGCTGACGCGTGATGAGATCGCCTCCGTGATCAAGAAGGAGCTCAATGAGCAAGGGCAGGCGACGGACGCCGTGGTGACCGTTGACTTCATGAACCTGTACTATCAGGTGCTTGGCGAGGTTGAGAAGCCGGGGCGCTACGCCATCGACAAGGATGCCGTGACGATTCTCGACGCCATCGGAAACGCCGGTGACTTGACCATCTACGGAAAGCGCGAGAGCGTGAAGGTGCTGCGCAACGAGAACGGCAAGATGCTGACCTACGAGGTGAACCTCTGCTCAGCCGCCGACCTGATAGCCTCGCCGGCCTACTACATCCGCCAGAACGACGTGATCTACGTCGATCCGAACGACGTGCGGGCAAGGCAGTCCACGGTGAACGGCAACAATGTCCGCTCCACCTCGTTCTGGATCTCGCTGACTTCGCTCGCGGCGTCCATCACCAACACGATCGTGATCATCGCCACGAGGGCCGGGTCGGGGAAGTGATCCGCCTTGGAACCTTGTGAAGAAACACTATAACATCAAAGCGATTCAAAACAATGGAGAACAACATCAACACGGATAACAATACCCGGCAGCAGGAGGAGACCGTGCAGATCAGCCAGCTTGTGCGCCGCTGCCTGTCCAGATGGTACTGGTTCGCCCTGAGCCTGGCGGTCTGCCTGGCTTTAGGTGTCCTGTACATCCTCAGGTCAACCCCTACGTACAACACCTCCGCTGACATCCAGATCAAGTCAAACACCAAGGGCGAGTCCATGCCGGGGGACATCGGCGAGTTCGGCAACATGGGCCTCTTCGCCGTCAAGTCAAACGTCAACAACGAGCTGCACGCCTTCGAATCCCCGGACATCATGAGCGAGGTGGTGGCCAGGCTTCGCCTGTACATGAGCTACACGGTGGACGGCACCTTCCACAGGAACGTGCTCTACGGCACGTCGCTGCCGATCTCCGCCGACCTGCTCGATGTGGATGAGAACGTGGGAGCCGGATTCACCGTCAGCGAGAACGGCGGGAGAGTCACCCTGAATGACTTCATCCATAAGAATGAGAAGGTCGGCGGCAAGCCGGTCGTGGGACACTACGGCGACACGCTCCAGACTCCTGTCGGAAGGATCATCGTTCAGAAGACGAAGGACTACTCCGGGGAGGCGATGAAAAAGCCGGTCAACGTCAGAAAGTCGGGCCAGCGCGGCGTGACACAGTCTTACCTGAACAGACTCCAGGTGAACCTCGCCGACAAGAACGCCGACGTCATCTCGCTCTCTATCAAGGACGTGTCCACCCAGCGTGCCCAGGACATCCTTAACACCCTGATCGCCGTCTATAACGAGAACTGGGTGCGTGACAAGAACCAGATAGCGAACTCCACTTCTGTGTTCATCAACGACCGTCTCAGGGTGATCGAGGGCGAGCTGGCGGGCGTGGACTCCGACATCTCCGCCTACAAGTCGGAGAACATGATCCCTGACGTGGGTGCCGCAGCGACGATGTACATGCAACAGAGCACGGTGCTGAACCAGCAGCTCCAGGACGTGAGCAACCAGCTCTACATGGCGCGCTACATCAAGGACTACATCGGCAAGGAGGACAACCGCAACCAGCCGCTTCCCGCCAACATGGGATTGAGCAGCCAGACGATCGAGAACGGCATCTCCGAGTACAACTCCAAGATCCTGCAGAGGAACAACCTTGTGGCGAACTCCGGCGAGGAGAACGTGCTCGTGAAGGATCTCGACCAGGCTCTGGCCTCGATGAGGGGGTCGATCTCCCGGTCCATAGACAACGAGATCCTTGCCCTCAACACGAAATACGAGAATCTCAAGGGCACCGCCCGCCAGAACACCGCGCGCATCGCCGCGAATCCTAACCAGGCGAAGCAGCTCCTCTCGGTCGAACGTCAGCAGACCGTGAAGCAGGCTCTGTACCTCTTCCTCCTGCAGAAACGCGAGGAGAACGAGCTCTCGCAGGCGTTCACCGCCTACAACACAAGGATCATCAAGCATCCTATTTCAGGAATATTCCCGGTCTCCCCGCAGTCCATGAAGATCATGATGATGGCGTTTCTCCTGGGTCTGATGATTCCTGCCGGGATCATCTATCTGCTGATGGCGACCGACACGAAGGTGCGCTCCCGCCGCGACCTCAAAGGAGTCTCCGTGCCTTTCGCCGGCGAGATTCCGCTCTCTGCCGAGACTGCCACCAAGGCGTTCGGAAAGCGGAAAACCCTCAGTGGCGCCGATTCCATCGTGGTCCGTCACGGCAACCGCAATGTGGTCAACGAGGCGTTCAGGGTGCTCCGCACCAACCTCGAGTTCATGATGCGCGAGCCAGGAAGCAAGGTCGTCGCCGTCACTTCGTTCAACCCGGGCTCGGGCAAGTCCTTCGTGTCGTCCAACCTGGCCGTCAGCTTTGCCATCAAGGGTAAGCGTGTTCTGGCCATCGACGGCGACCTGCGCCACGGCACGCTCTCCGAGCTTGTCGGCTTGCCGAAGCCTGGCCTTAGCGACTATCTCGCTGGGATCGTCGCCGATGTGCACGATGTGATTGTTCGTTCGAAGGACGCGATGACGGTACCTGACACTCTTCCGGTGGGATCCATCCCTCCGAATCCGGTTGAGCTGCTCGCCGACAGGCGCCTCGCCGATGCGATCGCCGTCCTCAGGAATGAGTACGATGTGATCATCATCGACTGCCCGCCGGTGGAGATCGTCACCGACGCGCGCGTCATCAACGACTATGTGGACAGGACACTCTTCGTCGTCAGGGCCGGGCTGTTCGACAAGGCCATGCTCCCGGACCTCGACGCGCTCTACCGCGACGGGGAGTACAGGGGACTCTGCTGCGTCCTCAACGGGACCGCGTCCTCCGACGGCTACTACGGGAACTACGGCACCTATGGCCATTACGGTTACTACGGCCACAATGGCGGCTCCTACTACAGTTCCGACAACAAAGCCAGGTAAATCCGCCCGCTGACTTCGCCGGCGCACCGGTCCCTCCGGCGCGCCGGCAAAACCATAACCCAAAAAACATATCTTATGCGAAATCTGAAAGAGTTGAGGATCGCCGTGGCCGGTACTGGCTACGTCGGCCTCTCCATATCCACCCTGCTGTCCCAGCGCCACAAGGTGACTGCCGTTGATGTGATCGCCGACAAGGTCGATAGGATAAACCGTCGCGAGTCCCCGATCCAGGACGAGTACATCGAGAGGTTTCTCCGCGAGAAGCCACTCGACCTCACCGCCACGCTTGACGGTGAGGCCGCCTACAGGAACGCGGACTTCGTGGTGATCGCCGCTCCCACTAACTACGACCCGAAGAAGAACTTCTTCGACACGTCGCACGTGGAGGAGGTGATCGACCTCGTGCTGAAGGTTAATCCCGATGCAGTGATGGTCATCAAGTCCACCGTCCCTGTGGGCTACACCGCCTCTGTGCGGGAAAGGTTCTCGTACAGGGAACGCCTCGCCGACGGCACGATGAGGGTGGTGGTGCCAAACATCATATTCGCTCCTGAGTTCCTGCGTGAGTCCAAGGCGCTCTATGACAACCTCTATCCGAGCCGCATCATCGTCGGCTACGACAGGGGAGACTCCGCTCTCGAAGAGGCTGCCGGCACTTTTGCCGCACTCATCAAGGAAGGCTCTCTGAAAGAGGATGTTCCGGTGCTGTTCATGGGTTCCACGGAGGCGGAGGCGGTGAAGCTGTTCGCCAACACCTACCTTGCCCTCCGCGTCAGCTATTTCAACGAGCTGGACACCTATGCGGAGATGAAGGGACTCGACACGAGGTCCATCATCGACGGCGTGTGTCTGGATCCTCGCATCGGCTCGCACTACAACAATCCGTCCTTTGGCTACGGCGGCTATTGCCTCCCGAAGGACACCAAACAGCTGTTGGCGAACTACGCCGATGTGCCGGAGAACCTTATCCAGGCCATTGTGGAGTCCAACCGCACCAGGAAGGACTTCATCGCCGACCAGGTGCTCCAGAGGGCCGGCTATTATTCCGAGAACAGCCAGTACGACAGCGCCCGCGAGAAGAAATGCGTGATCGGGGTTTACCGTCTCACGATGAAGTCCAACAGCGACAATTTCCGCCAGAGCGCCATCCAGGGCATCATGAAGAGGATCAAGGCCAAGGGCGCCGAGGTCATTGTTTACGAGCCTACGCTGGAGGACGGCGCGTCCTTCTTCGGCAGCAAGGTGGTCAACGACATCGCCGAGTTCAAGCGCCGCGCCGACTCCATCATCGCCAACCGCTACGACCGCGTCCTGGACGATGTCCGGGCCAAGGTCTATACCCGCGACCTCTTTGAGAGAGACTAGCCGCCTACTTCACCGTAATACCTATTAATCAAAATTATTTTCCATAATGCTGTCGATCCGCAAGATAGTTGACTCGTACTTCTCGAAGCGCACATTCCCGCACTGGTGCGTGCTGCTTCTGGACAGTGCCATTCTGTTTTTGTCCGGAGTGTTCGTCTATTGGTGCTTCAACCGTGGCACCGCCCTTCAGCTGAACTTCTGGCCGTTGACCTACCTGATGCTGCTGTGCGTCGGCGTCCACTTCATATTCTTTGCCATCTTCCGGACATATTCGGGAATCATCCGCTACTCATCGTTCAACGACCTCATCCGTGTGGCGCTGGCGATGGGATGCTCCGCATTGGCGGTGATAGCCGTCCATTTCTTCACGAACAGCTGCCCGTCTCGGGTGTTCGCCCACGTGCAGGTGCGGCATATCCTGATTGCGGAAGCCATCGCGACCGGTTTGATGTGGCTACTTCGCGTTTCTATCAAATGGGTTTACGACACCTATTTCCGGACGGAGGGTGCGAAGAATGTCTTCATCTATGGCATCCGCGCCGGCGGCATCGGACTCGCGAAGGCGATCCGCAGCGAGAAACCGATGCGCTACTGTCTCCGAGGCTTCATCTCCCACGATCCGGCGCTTGGAGCCAACGGCACGCGCCTGATGGGCGAGCCGGTCTACGAGGTTGACGCCAGTCTGCCGGATGTGATCCGCCGCAATGGGATCGCCGCCGTGCTGGTCGCTCCGGGCAGGATCGGCAAGTTCCGCAACGACACGGCTCTTCAGGACTACATCCTGCAAAGCGGCGCAAGAATATTCTCGGCTAACAATGTCGTTGACACCGAGCATGATGCGATCAAGGGAGCGCCGACCTTGAAGGAGGTCAGCATCGAGGATCTTTTGCCTCGTGACGAGATCTGCGTCGACCTGGAATCCGTGGCCGAGTCCCTTCGTGGGAAGCGCATCCTGATCACCGGTTCCGCCGGAAGCATCGGCAGCGAGATAGTGCGCCAGGTGGCGTCGTTCAGCCCGTCGTCCCTTATGCTGATCGACTCCGCGGAGACTCCGCAGCACGACATCCGCAGGATGATGGCGCATGACTTCCCGTCTGTGCCATGCGCCACCGTGGTGACGTCGATCACTAAGGCTGACAGGATGGAGAACATATTCAAAACCTTCCTTCCTGAATATGTCTTCCACGCCGCGGCGTACAAGCACGTTCCGATGATGGAGGACAACCCTTGCGAGAGCATCCAGAACAACGTCCTCGGCACGAAGATCCTGGCCGACCTTTCGGTCAAATACGGCGTTCGCCGCTTCGTGATGGTGTCCACCGACAAGGCTGTGAACCCGACGAACGTGATGGGATGCAGCAAACGAATATGCGAGGTCTATGTGCAGAGCCTCAACAAGGCGGAGCGTGACGGCGTGGTGAAGGGGCAGACCCAGTTCATCACCACCCGCTTCGGCAACGTCTTAGGCTCCAACGGCTCCGTGATTCCGATTTTCGAGCGCCAGATCAAGGCCGGCGGCCCGGTGACGGTGACGGACCCCAACATCATAAGGTACTTCATGCTGATCCCAGAGGCCTGCGAGCTTGTCCTTGAGGCCGGCACGAAAGGCGAGGGCGGCGAGATCTTCGTCTTCGACATGGGCAAGCCGGTGCGCATCGCCGACCTGGCGCGTCGCATGATCGAGCTGAGCGGGGCGAAGGGCGTGGAGATCAAGTACACCGGCCTGAGGGACGGGGAGAAGCTCTACGAGGAGGTCCTGAGCGAGTCGGAGGCGACGAAGCCTTCGTTCCACGAAAAGATCCGCATCGCCTGTGTCCCTGAATATGACTGGTCCGATGTGAGCCGCGAGATAGACGCCCTGATCGCCCAGTCCCACACCTACGACGACATGGCCGTGGTAGCCTCCATGAAGCGCCTGGTGCCGGAGTACATCTCCAACCACTCCAAGTACACCGTCCTTGACCACAAGGCGTGAGATCGGTGAGCGGAATAAGGAAATAGATAGTTAGTGGTCAAATTTTGGATTCGGAGAAAATCCCCTTACCTTAGCCAGAAAAAAACGAGACCAATGTACAGCGGCGAAGAATCGTCGGAAAGATAAAAGATGGGATAGTGATTGAGGCTGACGTGAAATATTTGTCAGGCGCGATGGACAAGATTGAGAGAATGGAATCATATGAGTCATACGGTACGCCGTTCGTCGTATCCGAGTGGTGTCGCTTTATGACCCAATGTGAGGTGAACACCTAGGCAGAGACCGTTGTGAGGCATCCTTCTGACGAAAGACACCTCCCCATATATTGTCACACGTAATGTCCATGATTTTGAAGCCTCAGCAATCCCTGTTCTCTCCCCTGATGAAGCCAGCGGACTTTTAGGTTAAGGATTGCTAGTCCGGGATTTGATGGGCGAGGGGCAGTACGACTATGACAAGGCGAACATCTTCCACTCGAAGGACTGCAGGAAGGTGGAGATACTGCACCACGACATAAACGGGTTCGTGATGTACGAGAAGTGGTTCGATGACAGGAGATCCCTGAAGCCAAGGTTCATGGAGATGAGAAAGAGCCACAAGATAAGCCGGGAGACAATGATCCTGTTCATGTCATCCTCGGTACAGACGGAGATGGCAATATGAGCGACAAGTTTGACATGACACAGATGAAGGCCCGGTTTCAGGTCGCGCATGAGGATTCCTCCGGTCTTGTCGGAAAGTTGAACTCCGGGGAGCTGGAGGAAAGCAATCTGCCTCGCTTTTATGAATTGGAGCGTGAGATCGAGGAAATCATGGAACAGATCAGCGCCGAGAACCGGAGGATCCGCGAAAAGATAGCGGAAAAACATGTCAGGATCAAAAGGTCGGAGATGGAAATAGAGTGCCTGAAGAAAAGGGTCGAATATTTGGAAAAACATCTGAAAAAGTGATTAGAATGTGTCGAAGTATGAAATATGCACCGCTCATAATAAAGAATCTGGCCAAGATACTGGTCGGAGATAACACTGTCAATAGATTGTCTGGAAAGGACTTGGTAGACTTATTCAACGAGTTTGGCTTCAACGATGACTATGTGTATCCCAATGTAGGGATAGCCACGGCAGATCTGGGTAATGGCCTTTCGCGTACTGACTATGCCCGAAAGCGAATGAAGATGCTGAACGACAAGGAACAGGTAGATGTGGCGTTGAGTCTATACCTTGATGGTTGCGCAGACAAGGCACTGGCGGAAAAAGCGATAAATAGTGTAATAGGAAAAGCTCCTGACATCACCGATGTTATTGGCACGGCAAAAGTTAATTTCCAACCACACTCACAGTTTGATGATATCAAGTCTGGCGTGCCGACTATATTCATTAGCTATTCGTGGGATACCCCAGAGCATAAGCAATGGGCAAAACAGTTAGCCGATGACCTGCGGTCAAAACATAATGTATGTACTTTGATTGACCAGTATAACGCTGCCGGTGCGAACATCGTTGAATTCATGAACAAAGGCATTCGAGTGGCCGACCGTGTTCTGATGATTGGAACTCCTGAGTACAAGCGGCGGATGGAGGGCGCAATAGGAACAGGCGGCAAGTATGAGGGTGTGATTATCACAACCGAAATATACAAGAATACGGGCACAGTGAAGTTTATCCCGTTGTTGAGGAACGGCGATTCTTTTGACGACTCATTCATCAAAGTCGTTAGTGTATTGAACGGCTATGACTTCCGTAAAGACGAGGAGTACGAAGCCAAACTTCAAGATCTGGCTGATGAACTATATGGCAGGAACAATAAAATCCCTGTGTTAGGAGCAGGAAATGCCGTTGCTGCAATGCCTGCGGTACGCGTCCACATTTCCGCACTTCCATTTGAAAACGACTGAATATCTTAGGTGCGAATAAAAAAGCCAAAGATGAAAGAAGAGACAAAAGTCAACTACGCGTTTACGCTTAAGAACTACCAGCAAAATGAAGAGGTCGTTCGATGAAGAAATTCTGTGAGGATGGCTAGGACTACGAACAATTCATGCGGTATTCTCGGTGCGGTCAAAAAGAGCACAGTGTTCTCAAAGAGGCGAATGCCCGTCAAGCATCAGACAAGTTTGTCCCGCTAGTTGTTGATGTACTAGCAGAGAGTACACTATCCTTGACGTGCGTGTGCGGTTCACGAACGGGATGGAGCTGTCGCAGAGCGAGGAAAACCTCGACGAACTTTTCGGTCTTGTCCAGAAACTATAAGGATAAAGCTATGGAGACGATGTCAAGCGAATACTTTCTATCTGTAGATACAAGGAAAACTTACGGAAAGGAATATCATGATAGAGCATTATTGTGCTTATGCGGATGTCGACAAATCTGTACGCCTCGAAGAGCATATAAGTGTTCAACATGAGTAATCTCAGGTAGATGTGTATAACGATAGCCATTAAGTATAAGTAAATATGAACACCAAGAAACTTATAGAAGAAGTTCTATTGGACTTGGGTAACAACAAGTCTTTGAAAGATGTCTCGACAAAGATTCAAATTATTGTTAGACTACTGGGTGATGATAAACTTAAAGAATGGTACAACAATGAATTTATATCAGGATATAAAGGCAAAGAGTATCCAGATTATCGAATTACACAGGCCGCTGACATTAAGGCTGATTATCTAAGGCCTCAGGGGTTTGGTGTTTGGCAAATCAAGGGACAAAGTGTACCCATTTCAAATTTGGGTGCTGAAGAATATAAGAAGATAATGACAATTAAGTTTGATGAGACAATATCAGCGATCATAAACTATTCTGAGTATCCGCAAGATATAGTTGTGGCACTTTCTCCATACGAACGATTACAAGTACAGGAAGTTCTGGGTGAAGTCCAAATACAAAATGCCCATAAAGTAATTTCATCATCAACTTTTCAGGATATTATTAATAATGTTCAAAGTAGAATCATCGACCTGTTTATGGATTTGAATGATACTGTATTCAAAGGAGAGATAGATATGAGGTCTCAATCGACAAAAGAGGAAATTCATCAAGTGATAACAAACAATTTTACAGCTGGAATCATCCAAACGGGTAATGGCGTTATTGATGCTCAGTATTCGACAATTTCTGTAAATAAAGATAACTCATTATCAAAAGAGGTGATTTCAGAGTTGCTATTTCTGACTAATGAAATTGATAAGATCATACGAGAGAATAATGAAGAGCATGATGAGATTGCTCAAGAGATAATCGACATTAGAACAGAACTGTCAGAGGTTAAACCCAAACGCAATCTTTTGAAGAAATCATTTAAAGTGTTAGCGTATAGTGCAGCCTCAATTTCTTGTAAGACGGCAATTGAGAAAATCACAGAAAGGGTTATCCAATTGTTATAGTAACTACTTAACTATTCGGTATATCAGAACGACGCTTGCTTTCAGCGCCATATCACAATAACTCAAACAAACCATGCGACAATTCAAAGACATCCAAATAGCCGTAGCCGGCACTGGCTACGTCGGCCTGAGCATCTCGACGCTGCTCTCCCAGCACCACAAAGTGACAGCCGTGGACATAATCCCGGAAAAAGTTGAGAAAATCAACAACAGAATCAGTCCCATTCAGGACGAATATATTGAAAAATACTTCCGCGGAGAATTCGGTGATTACGAGAAGACCGGCACTCCGAACAAACTGAATCTTACGGCCACACTTGACGGCGCATCAGCATATAAAGACGCGGACTTCGTTGTCATCGCCGCTCCGACCAACTACGACCCCGAAAAGAACTACTTCGACACCCACTGCATAGAGGATGTCATAGACCTCGTTCTAAGAGTCAATCCGGATGCGATTATGGTCATCAAATCCACCATCCCGGTTGGTTACACCCGCAGCCTTTACGTCAAGTACGCCCTCAAGTTCCTCACGGATCCGGCACTCCAAGGCAAGAAGTTCAACCTCCTGTTCTCCCCGGAATTCCTCCGCGAGAGCAAGGCCCTCTACGACAACCTCTACCCTTCCCGAATCATAGTCGGCTATCCGGAAATCCTCCCCTCCTCCCAAGACAAGAAATGGGACGAGGAGAACGCCGCCATCAACGCCATCGGCAATCCGGAGGCTCAGGAATATGCAAGGATATTCGCCGCTCTTCTTCAGGAAGGCGCAATCAAGGAGAACATCGACACGCTCTTCATGGGCATGAAGGAGGCCGAGGCCGTGAAGCTCTTCGCCAACACCTACCTCGCCCTCCGCGTCAGCTATTTCAACGAACTCGACACCTACGCCGAGATGAAGGGGCTTGACACACAGGCGATAATCAAAGGCGTCGGCCTTGACCCACGAATCGGTACCCACTACAACAACCCGTCCTTCGGCTACGGCGGCTACTGCCTCCCGAAAGACACCAAGCAGCTCCTGGCCAATTATGCCGATGTTCCGGAGAATCTGATTCAGGCTATCGTCGAGAGCAACCGCACCCGCAAGGATTATATTGCCGACGCAGTATTGCACAAAGCCGGCTACTACAGCAGCAACGGCCAATGGGACAGCTCTAAAGAGCGCACCTGCGTGATCGGAGTATATCGCCTGACGATGAAATCAAACTCCGACAACTTCCGCCAGAGCTCAATCCAAGGCGTGATGAAACGCATCAAGGCTAAAGGCGCTGAAATCATCATCTATGAACCGACACTCGAAGACGGCACCACATTCTTCGGCTCCAAGGTCGTCAACGACCTCAACGAGTTCAAGAAACTCAGCCACGCCATCATCGCCAACCGCTACGACCCTTGCCTCGACGATGTGCAAGATAAGGTCTACACAAGAGATATATTCAGAAGAGACTAAAACCTGAAAGTAATCTGATTCAGTGTGACTGCGTTCTATCTTAGCATAGTGAGCACGGAGAAGCATGCTGTCGTGAGGGTGTGAAGGTTCCCCTACGGCTTCTTCGAGGACATGGTGACAGCGGGAAAAAACATCTTGTACATCTGAGGCTGTAGCCAGTGTAAAAAGCGAAAAAATAATCAACAAAAAAATGCCAAACTGACAATGGCTGGCCTGGAGACGGGTCGAGCAGTGGCTATGTGAACTGGGTCCCCAAATTGACCACTAACGCAACATTCTCATAAACTACTGAAAATCAGCGGTAAGTGTTAGCTTGCGAAAAAGTGAAGTGTCCATAGTTTTTAACGTAGTATTTTAATTAATTTGTAATAAAATTCTTGAAATGAAACTGAAAAGAATAGAAATTACAGGATTATGGCATGAACGTAATCTTGTTTGGAATTTGAATCCAGATGTCAATATATTGGTAGGCGGTAACGGTGCAGGTAAAACGACCATTTTGGATTTATGCTGTACAATTATACCTCCTTACACAATGAAACAGTATCTTACGCAAAAGGCAGAAAAAATTAAATTGACTTTTGAAAATGACTATATTATTGAATGTGTGAATTTCAAAGATTCTTTTGTTTCACTCAAGGAGAAAGCCGCCTTAGACCCTTCTTACAAAACAATGTATGAAGAACTATCCGAAGAGATAGGTGAGAGGAAAAAAGCAAAGCTTGATTTTGGTATTTATGCAAGTTTTACACAATTTTTTCATGATGGCAAACAGATAAAGTCTTCAGATCTGGAAAGAAAGGTAAATATTGATGTGGTTAGTACGTTTGATAACCCCTTACCCAAAGAAGAGGAAGAGTCTTCAGCATTTAAAGAATTAAAAGATTCAAGGCCAATGTCTCATTTGGACAAAAAACTGTTTGATTGCATGGAAGCATATTCTTATTATATGGGCAATCTTGCGAATACGATTGAACAACAAGTGTTGAGCGGTAAAGAAGTAACGACAGAGTTTATTCAGAAAGTGTATTCTCAAAAACATCTATTTGGTAGTATTCTAAATGACTTGCTAAAGGATTCAGGAAAGATCATAGATTTGAGCAAACCGAAGCCTAGTGTTGTGTTACTGTCTGGTAAGAATATATCAATGTATGATTTGTCCTCTGGAGAGAAACAACTTTTGTATATAATGTTGAAAGTATTGCTTCAGGAGAAAAAAGAACATATTATGTTTTTGGATGAACCCGAGTTGTCGCTGCATGTGGATTGGCAGGAAGTCCTTATAGATAAGATTCTTGAACTTAATCCTAATTGTCAGTTAGTAATATCTACTCATTCACCATCTCTGCTTTTTTCGGGATGGGATACTAAAGTGAATAATGTTGATGAATTGAGAATTGACAAATGATAAAAGATATTCGAACTCATTTAAATTCTTCTTATGTATCTTATAGTAATAAATTACGTAAGAGAGATATTATTCAAGTATATGTTGAAGATGAGATAGACAAGATTTTTTGGTATGTCTATTTGCATCCATATGAATCCGCCCACCATTGTTCGTTCAGAATTTCTACTTTACGTGATAGAGACAAAATATTAAAAGGAAAGGCTTCGTTGCTGAATTACAAACAACAAGAAGACTTAGGACATTATATGTGGTTATGCATAGATAGTGATTATGATGAGTTAATCCCAAATTACAGTAACTTTTCGGCAAGAATAAGATGTGATGACTATGTGATAACAACATATTGGTATTCAATAGAAAGTTTAAAATGCACGCCTGACCTATTAGAGATAGATATCTTGAAAGCATCTTTAGCTGATAGTTGCGACATAGATGTTAGGGAGTTATTGCAAACTATTTCCCTTTTATACAAGAAAATGTTTTTGCTTCTACTTGAAATGGAGGAAAAACATGATAGCAGATTTCGAATTGATGATTTCTGCAGAAATTTGTCATTTGTATGCTTTAATAACGAAAAATTGGATGTCAATCAGATTGCAGATAAGATTAACGAATGGAATAATGAACATGAGTATCTATATCGTCAATATGAGAATAAGTTTAATTCTTGGAGTGCGAAATTGAAAAAACTAGGATTTAACGAAAAAGAATATTATCAGTTGTATAATGGTCATGGAATGTTGGAAAAGATAGCGATACCTCTCGTAAGATTTTATGCTAATAAGTATAGAAAATCTCAGCTTAATGCGATATGTAATGGTTCTGATAAGAAAGATCGCAAAGCGAACTTAGTGAATGAATACTATAATAATACTTTCACTTCCTTAAGTGATTTCAGGTCTTTATCAACAAGAGTTAAGCAGTTAATTATTGATAATCAACCCAATATGACCAATTCAGCATCTTTACGTATAAATGCCCAGATAGAAAAAGCGCTGTCATTGTAAGTTTTATTTATATGCGTGATTTCAAAGACATTAAGGTCGCAGTGGCTGGCACCGGCTACGTGGGACTGAGTATAGCCACATTGCTATCACAACATCATCATGTGACCGCTGTGGATGTGATCCCAGAGAAGGTGGATAAACTGAATAACAAGATTTCACCCATACAGGATGATTATATCGAGAAATACTTGGCAGAGAAACCTCTGAACATTGTTGCAACACTTGATGGCAAATCAGCATACGCCGATGCCGACTTTGTAGTAATTGCGGCACCTACAAACTATGACCCTGTAAAGAATTACTTTGATACAAGTCATGTAGAAGAGGTCATAAACCTTGTAATGGAAGTAAATCCTGATGCCATAATGGTTATAAAGTCAACAATCCCTGTGGGCTACACTCGCAACCTCTACTTGAAGTATGCTCAGAAAGGTGTAAAGAAGTTCAATCTTCTTTTCTCACCAGAGTTCCTTCGCGAGAGTAAAGCTCTTTATGATAATCTCTACCCAAGCCGTATCATTGTTGGCTATCCTAAGATTATCGATAAACCAGAGTTTGAGGAGGAAAACAAAGCGATTGAGTCTGTCACCGATGTAGAGATGTTGAAAGACGCAGCCAAGACATTTGCCGCTCTTTTGCAGGAAGGCGCTATCAAAGAGAATATTGACACACTCTTTATGGGCATGAAGGAGGCTGAGGCTGTAAAACTTTTTGCAAATACATACCTTGCCCTTCGTGTTTCATATTTCAATGAACTTGACACCTACGCAGAAGTTAAAGGATTGGACAGCAAAGCCATCATTGAAGGAGTTGGTCTTGACCCACGCATAGGCACTCATTATAATAACCCTTCATTCGGTTACGGTGGTTATTGCTTGCCCAAAGACACCAAACAACTTCTTGCCAACTATCAAGATGTGCCGCAAAATATGATGTCTGCCATCGTTGAGTCAAACAGGACTCGCAAAGACTATATAGCTGATGCCGTTCTCCGTAAAGCGGGGTATTATTCAGAAAATGGTCAATGGAATGCGGCCAAGGAGCACGCCTGTGTCATAGGTGTGTATCGCTTGACAATGAAGTCCAATTCAGACAACTTCCGTCAGTCAGCAATTCAAGGCATTATGAAACGTGTAAAAGCGAAGGGTGCAGAAGTCATTATTTATGAACCAACGCTCGAAGACGGCACAACTTTCTTCGGTAGTAAGGTAGTAAATAACCTTGACGAATTCAAGGCATATAGCAAGGCTATCATTGCTAATCGTTTCGATGATTGTTTGAAGGATGTTGAAAACAAGGTTTATACACGTGATATTTTTAGAAGGGACTAAGATATGGTAGAATATAATGTTAACCTTGAAGGCAAGACTGTCCTTGTGACAGGCGCAGCCGGATTTATCGGCAGCAACCTCGTAAAGCGACTTTTCCAAGATGTGAAAAATATTCATGTCATAGGTGTAGATTCTATAACGGATTATTATGATGTCAATATCAAACATGAACGTTTGAAGGAGATAAGGCAATGTCTGACTGTTATTGTAGACCAACGGACAGTGACTGGAGAAGACGGTGTTGAGTCGGGTTTCTACCAAGGGCAAAGCGGTTCCAGTTGGACTTTTGTTCATGCCTCAATAGCCAACAAAGATACAGTTGAGAATATTTTTACAGAGAATAAAATATCGGTAGTAGTCAACCTCGCCGCACAAGCCGGAGTCCGCTATAGCATCACTAATCCCGATGCCTATATTCAGAGCAATCTCATTGGTTTCTATAACATCCTTGAAGCTTGCCGCCACCATGAAGTAGAACATCTTGTTTATGCATCTTCAAGTTCGGTTTATGGCAGCAATAAGAAAGTTCCTTATTCTACCGATGACAAGGTAGACAATCCTGTTTCTCTCTATGCTGCTACCAAAAAGAGTAATGAACTTATGGCTCATGCCTATAGTAAGCTCTATAATATTCCAAGCACAGGTCTCCGCTTCTTTACCGTCTATGGCCCTGCAGGTCGTCCCGACATGGCTTACTTCGGTTTCACCAACAAATTGGTGAAAGGAGAAACCATCAAAATATTCAACTTCGGCCACTGCAAGCGCGACTTTACATACGTTGATGATATTGTTGAAGGTGTAGTCCGCATCATGCAACATGCCCCAGAGAAGCAGAATGGTGAGGACGGACTGCCAATTCCACCTTATAAGGTATATAACATCGGGAATAACTCTCCAGAGAATCTTCTTGACTTTGTAACTATTCTTCAAGAAGAACTTGTTCGAGCAGGAGTGTTGCCTAAAGATTACGACTTTGAAGCGCACAAGGAACTTGTACCTATGCAACCTGGGGATGTGCCAGTAACATACGCAGACACAACGCCATTGGAACAAGACTTTGGCTTTAAGCCTAATACAAGTTTGAGAGAAGGATTAAGACACTTTGCAGAATGGTATGCAGAGTATTATTGCGCTCATAAATAACATTATAATCAAACATAAGTTTGTGTTATAATAGAATCGTCAATGATAAATTTAAAAGTTTTTAGTCAATATAGAAGTGCATTGATGGGATTTAGCACGATTTTAATCCTGATATGTCACTCTATAGAATATGTAGTAGCGGATAAGGGTATAATCTATCATTTGCTTGTACAGGGAAACAGAGGGGTTGATATCTTTCTGTTTTTATCAGGAATTGGAATATTTTATTCCCTAAGTAGGATTCCCCCACCATTTCGGATAAATTACCTTATTGGTATGCAAAAAGATTGTGTAGAGTATTAATTCCGTATGTGATAATAGCAACTCCTGTTTATGCAATCATGGGAATAGAAAAATACGAGACATTCAATGCCTCTATTCCTGATTTCATGACAAATATTACTATAGTGAGTTATTTCACTAATCATATAAGTCATAACTATACGATTTACGAACATACTGCAAAAATAAAAGAAGTCATATAACAAAATGCCCTCGAATAAGAATAAAACGTTAGCAAAGAATACCATTTTTCTTTCCATAAGGATGGTATTTATTATGATCGTGTCGCTTTACTCGTCACGTGTCTTTCTGAATGCCTTAGGTATTGAGGATTTTGGAATAAACAATGTGGTATGTGGATTTGTCGCAATGTTTGGATTTTTCAACACGTCATTAGCAAATGCCATACAACGGTTCTATAATTCAGAAATGAGCGTTTCTGGTAAAAAAGGGGTAGTCAGTGTTTATAATACTTCTTTACTCATACAGTTATTGATTGCAATATTGGTTGTCATTTTGCTTGAAACTGTTGGTATTTGGTATGTGAATAATAAGATGGTGATACCTGACGATCGGGTAAATGTCGCCATGTGGATATATCAGTTTAGCGTTATATCATCTGTATTGGTCATTATGCAAACACCCTATTCTGCTGCAATCATGGCCTATGAAAAGATGAATTACTATGCAATAGTAGGGATTGTAGATGTCTTGTTGAAGTTGGCCTTGGCATTAGTTATTCCATATACCACATGCGACCATCTTCTGTTTTATGGAGCCATGATGTTGATTATAACCATATTGACCTTTGTAATGTATGCCGTATATGCTAAAGTCAGATTTAAAACACTGAAATTGAATTGGGCAGTTAGCAGTGATATGCTAAAGCATATGCTCTCTTTTTCAGGATGGAATTTCCTTGGAACATTTGCATGTATGATTCGTGAGCAAGGTTTGAATATGGTACTCAATCTTTTCTTTGGTCCAATTGTAAATGCAGCTCGTGGTATTGCCTACCAAGTTTCATCAGCTTTGCAAGGTTTTGTTTCAAATATAAGTATAGCGGCTAGGCCACAAATTGTTTCGTCTTATGCGGAAGGGAACAAAGACCGCGCAATAAGATTGATGTATAGTATGAGTAAATCGAGTTTTTTTTTACTTTATATTATGGCTGTGCCAGTGTGTCTAGAGATTGACTATATATTACATCTTTGGTTGGGCAATGTGGTGCCAGAACATACTGCAAATTTTGTAATATTGGTCATTCTAACAAACTTCATGAATAATCTTAACACCCCAATATCTAATGTCGTTTTTGCTACGGGGAAAATTAGAAACTATGAAATAACATTCGGTGTAATAAATGTTCTTATTATACCTGTTGCATATATGGCTTTAAAAATGGGGTGCCCGCCCGAGGCGGCATTTGCCAGTTATTTTGTCATGAGTGTATTTGTACAGGTTGGATGTCTATATGTATTAAAAAAAATCATAACGATTTCATTGAAAGAATATGCATGTAAATTGTGCATTCCAATATTCACATTCGCTTTACTGACTTTACCTTTTCCGTATATAGTATATACTATTATGTCGTCAGGATTTATAAGGTTGGTTTGTGTAACAATTGTAACAATACTTTGCGCCTTGCCAATTTCATATTGTATTGCATTGGACAAAAGCGAAAAGGCTTTTATAAAAAATCTTATAACATCCAAAATACGAAGAAAATGAACGACCTATAAAACATGAATATTCAAAATTCAATGACAACTCGATTTATAACTTTTATCCTAATTATATTTCAGGCGATTGCTCTTATTGCAGACAATGGAGACATAGCATTTACTTCATTGACTGCAAATTTGGCGTTCTCTATATGCTATTGCATGCAAAAGCCATCCGAGAGAGCGCCATTGTTTGCATTTGTCATCTCTTTCTTTATCCTGCTTTTGTCAAGGCTATATATTCCCTTTATATATGACCCTGACAAACTTACATATCAGTCACTGTTTACTGCTGAGGCTAAATATTTGCCAGAATGTTATCGGCAGTTGTCTTTGGCATTACTATCTGTTGTCGTTATATATATGTATAGTTCTTCTAAGAGAGCGAAATCAGATATCCAGCCAATAAATTTTGAGTCGGCACAAATAAAATCTCTAAGAAAATGTGCAAAATTTTTATCTCTATTTACGAGTGTCTTCTTTATATATAATGCAGTAAAGTTGGCAATAAGCAACATTACTATGGGGTATATGTCATTGTATGATGGAACATCCGCCGCTTCTACATTTATTTCATTTACCGCTGGCAAATTCAATTTCTGCATGTATCTATATTTCGCTACTATGCCATGCAAAAAAGAATGCCGTAAAATGCTGTGGCTGTTCTTTATTTGTAATGCGATTACTATATTTTCTGGTGTCAGAAACAATTTCGTAATTCCAGTTATATTCCTTGTGCTGTATTTGAATTTTAGAAATAAAATCAATTCGGGTGGTGAAGTATGGCTGTCTCGTAAAGCAATATTGACCCTAATAGGGGTATTCCCAGTTTTTATGATTCTTATGTATGCAACAATGCTTCTTAGGAGTGGCAAAGATTTTAATGACATCAATATCATTGATGGTTTACTATCTTCCATATACCAACTGGGATCTTCTATAGAGGTAATTCATAATGGCATTAAATATGAGTCGTTCCTACATGAACAGCAATGGTACTCATTAACACCTATATATGATCTTTTAGTTCATAATCCTATTACAGATTTCATTTTAGGCATTCCTCATATTCAACAACATACGATAGAAAGAGCAACACAAGCAGGAGATCTTGCTTCATCGTTGACATATATAGACAATCCTTCTCGATATTTTGCATTTGGTGGAGTAGGTTCCTCATATATTACAGAAGGATGGTTAGATATGGGATATCTGGGTATCATATTGTACAGTTCTCTCTATGGGTATATTTTGGGTGCAGTGTGGCGATGGATGAACAAAAATGTTTGGCAGATTTTCTTTGCATTCGTTGTAATAGCCCAAATCATGTTTGCCCCACGCTCATGGGCTACGGCTCTCTTTACAGTACCTTTTGAGGCTAAATCTTGGCCTTATTTATTAATTGCATATTATTGTTACAAGCACCCACACAGACATTGATATGAAGATATTAGTTTTTATAGATCAATTTGAAAGCGGTGGTGCCGCCCGTGTCACCTGCACGATGCTCAATGGCATGATAGATAAGGGATATAACATTACTCTTGCTACTAATCTTACCAATAGAAGCATTGGGTATTCCTTAGATAAAAGGATAGAGGTGATCAACTTTTATGGAGGGGAAACCAACAACAAATTACAGTCATTATGCCGACATCTTAGACTTATATATTCAGCAAATAAATGCATCAAGCAAGTAAAACCAGATGTCGTTATTGCTGTAACACATAATCCTTACTTGTATGTGCGTGTAGCCACATGGTTCAGTAAACTACCTATTATTGCAGTGGATCATACGTCTTTTTCAAGAAAGATAAGTTGGTGGGAAGACTGGGTAAGAGGCTATTTCTATAAATATGCTAATGTGTTGAGTATATTGACAAAAAAGGATGAAAGATTGCTTGGAAAGAAGTTTCCGAATAAAGTAGTAATATACAATCCACTGTCATTCCCACCTTTGGAAACTCAAACAACGAGAAAAAAGAACATCCTTGTAGCAGGAAGGCTTTCATTTTGGAAAGTTAAGGGTATCGATAGAATAATTGACATATGGGCTGATTTAGCGAATAAATATCCTGATTGGACTCTCGAAATAGCAGGAGAAGGCAATTCTCAGTCAACTATATTTCTGAAAAACTTGGTCTGTCAAAAAGGCTTAGAAGAGAGAGTGAGGTTTCTTGGACAGGTGAATGATATGAAAACTAAGCTATCTGAGACAAGCATCTTTGCCTTGCCATCAAGGGTGGAAGGTTTCCCGATGGTACTGATGGAAGCCATGTCACAAGGATGTGCTTGTATAGCGTTTACACTCGGTGGCGCATGTGACGAAATGATGACTAACAACAAGAGTGGTTACATTGTTGAAGATGATAATTTAGAAAGTTTCTCTAATTCCTTATGTAAGTTATTGGATAACCCTTCTATAAGAGAACAATTAGGTTGTAACGCCATAAATGATAGTAAGCGTTTCTCCGTAGAAACATTCATACAGTCATGGATTAACATTTTAAACAAATATGAGAGTAATTGAGCTTTTTAAGAAAATATACTGGCAATTGTTTGTATCGCCAGATAAATATGCCAGGGGTCAAAGTAGGCAAACATTGTTTGATTTCCACACGCAATTGGTCGTCAGAGCCTTATCTTATAAAGTCCATTGCTCCCCATACCGTTGTAGGAGGGAATCCTGCGCGATACATCTGTACCACAGAGGAGTTTTATGAGCGTAATAAAGATTATAGTATTGGACGTAGGCTCAGCAAAGATGAAAAGAAAAATTTTCTTCTTAACACGCCTGATACACTATTTATAAAGAAATAACATTTATGAGCAATAGAGTAAAAGACATTATAAAAAATCCTGCTTTACTTTTCTTGACCTTGGGACATAGAGAGTGGTTTAATTGGATGAGTGACAAGACGTATCTCAAGATAGCCTATTGGGCGCGAATGCACAAAAGGTTGAATCTGGAGAATCCACAAACTTTCAGTGAGAAATTGCAGTGGATGAAACTGTATGATCGCAATCCTCTTTACTCTAAATTAGTGGACAAGTGTGAAGTAAAGCCAATCATCGAAAAAATTATTGGGAGTGAATATATTATTCCAACCCTTGGAGTGTGGGAAAAGTTTGATGACATTGATTTTGAGAAACTGCCTGATCAATTCGTATTAAAATGTACTCACGATAGTGGCGGCATTGTGGTATGCAAAGATAAGCGAAAACTCGACATTGAAGCCGCACGTGCTAAGATAAACAGATGTCTGTCTCACAGTTTCTTCTGGGGGATGCGTGAGTGGCCATACAAAAATGTACCACCACGCATTATTGCCGAGCAATATATGGAAGACACGAAAACAGCTGAACTACGGGATTATAAATTTTTCTGCTTTGATGGCGAGCCAAAGGCATTGTTCATTGCTTCTGACCGAATGGCAAAAGATGAGGAAACAAAGTTTGATTTCTTCGATATGGATTTCACGCATCTACCTTTCCGTAATGGGTATCCTAATGCAAAAGAGTTGCCGGAGAGGCCTGTATGTTTTGAAGAAATGAAGTCGCTTGCGGCAAAACTATCCAAGGGCCTTCCACAGGTAAGAATAGACTTCTATGAAGTGGATGGAAAAGTATATTTCGGTGAGATGACATTCTTTCATTGGAGTGGCCTGACACCTTTTGAACCCGAAGAATGGGATTATAAGTTCGGAAGTTGGATTAAATTGCCCACAGGACAAAAATGAAGATAACCATATTTATTAGTGGCGTGACAGGCGGTGGTGCAGAGAAAGTGGCATGTGCCATTGCCAGTTATATGGTAGGCCAAGAGCATGATGTGGAATTATTGACTATGACAGACGAGGAGGCAACGTATCCCCTTGACGGTCGAGTGTCAAGATATTGTCTTTTGAAAGAGAAAGAACGGAAGAACTTTATTGTCAATAACACAATTCGATTGATTCGGTTAGTGAGATATTTAACACATAGCAAAAGGGATGTGTATCTTGCAATGCTGCCAACTAATATTACGACTATGCTTTCAATGAGGTTTATAACCTCGGCTAAAGTGATTGCGGCAGAAAGAGCAAATCCTGCTTCGTACAATGAAGACAAGCAGAAGAAACTTATGACACTTGCCCACAGAGCAGATGGTTGGGTGTTCCAAACTATAGAACAAAAGGAATGGTATGAGGCTCACTCCCAATTAAAGAGACCGATTGTCATACCCAATGCTATAAACCCAGATGTATTGAAACTGCATCACACAACAGAGCGTCATAAAACAATTGTAACTGCGGGAAGACTGACCAATCAAAAGAATCACAAACTGCTTATCAATGCTTTCTCCAAGATTGCTGATAAATACAAAGACTACAATCTTATAATTTACGGAGAAGGTCCAAACAGAGAAAAACTAATAGAACAGATTACAAGTCTGAAACTCTCTGATAGAATATCACTTCCCGGCTATTCGTCAAACGTGATGGCGAATGTGAACCAAGCGTCTTTATTTGTTCTTTCTTCAGATTTTGAGGGTATGCCTAATGCCTTAATGGAGGCAATGGCTATGGGAGTGCCAAGCATCTCAACCGATTGTGGCGGTGGTGGAGCCCGTTATCTGATAAATAACGAGAAAAACGGCTTGCTTGTGCCTATTGGTGATGTGAATGCCCTCGCATCAGCAATGGACAGAGTTCTGTCAGACAAAATTTTTGCCGATAAATTAGGCAAGGAAGCCCATAAGTTGTGTGATACACTCTCTCCCGATGTAATCTACGGGCGATGGGAAAAATATATTGAAGAGACGGTTAATTCATAGTGACATGGCAAACATAGCATTTATAACCGATACTCTCAGCAGTGGAGGTTCTGAAAGGGTGATGTCCGTTTTAGCAAATGAGTTGTCCAAAAACAACGAGGTTGAAATCATTTGTCTCAGCGGGAGCGAATCATTCTATCCAATCAAGAATAATGTAAAGCTTGTATTTCTTGAAGACAAGTATGGCAAGAACCTATTGAGAAAATTTTTATGGCTATCAAAAAATATTCATTCCGATTCACTGGCAATTCCTTTCATGGTCAATGTGTATATCTTCACATTGATGGCACTGATGTTCAAAAGAGTTCCGATAATTGTATCGGAAAGGAATGACCCCAAAACACATCCTGTATTCATTAGAATTTTGCGTAAAGTACTGATATGGAGAGCACAAAGAGTTGTGGTCCAGACACAGGACATAGCCAACTATTTTCCTCGTTTGATGCGGAAGAAAATAGAAATCATCTACAATCCCATATCAGACAAATATATCTGGAAGTCAGGATTGAAAGCCGACAAAAAGAAAATCATAATTACCGTTGGACGACTCTCACCACAAAAGAACCATGTCTTGTTGATAAATGCCTTTGCCAAGGTAAGCGAAAAACATCCTGAATATCAACTGCATATTTATGGAGATGGTGAGATAAGAGAGAAAACAGAATCATACATAAAGGCCAAAGGTCTTGAAGAGAAAGTAATTCTAAAGGGCAGATGCAATTGTTTGGGCGAGGTGCTTCCTCATGCAGAAATATTCGCCATGTCATCTGACTATGAAGGAATGTCGAATGCACTTATTGAGGCAATGTATGTGGGCATACCTGTAGTGACGACAGCCGTTTCTGGAACAAAGGAATTGATAGAAAATGGCACAAATGGCTTTGTCGTTTCTGTCAGAGATGAAAAAGCGTTTGCAGAAGCTTTGATGAGATTGGTGGAAAATAAAACCCTAAGAGAGCGATTCGCAGAAAAAGAAGTGGACATTATCAACAAAGTTCAACCTTCCATAATACTCAAACAATGGGAGACAATAATAAAAGACGTATGGACAAAATAGCAGTAATATTACCAGTATACAAGAACGATAAAGTTCCTTACATTAAACTTTCGTTTGACAGTATTCTTAATCAGACTTATAAGAGCTTTCACCTCTATGTTGGGGTGGATGGACCTGTAGGCGAGGACTTGGCTTCTTGTCTTAAAGAATATGAAAAGGACGCGCGTGTAACGATAGAGTGGTTCAAGGAGAATCGTGGACTTGCCATAGTGCTGAATGACTTGCTTGATATCTGCTTCAATGAGGGTTATGAGTACATCGCTCGAATGGATGCGGATGATATTTCTATGCCAAAGCGTCTTGAAGAACAGATGGCTTATTTGCAAAAACACCCAGAGATTGATGTAGTAGGCGGTGCCATTGAAGAAATTGACGAGAATAGTGAAAGTCGAGGTAAGATTATCGTTTATCCGGAAACACCTGAAGAATGTTATCGTTTCTTTGCGAAACGTAATCCCCACGCCCATCCTACAGTGATGTTCAGGAAGAGTTTCTTTGAGAAGGCTGGATGCAAGTATCGTCCTGAGTATAGGCAGAATCAGGACACAATGCTTTGGCTTGACGGAATGAAGGCTGGAACGAAGCATGCTAACTTACAAGAGGTAGTATTGCGTTTCCGTTTTACTAACTCTTTATTCAAGAAGCGTCGCAACGGCTGGGCGTTTGCCAAGAAACAGTTGCATGACCGCAATGTTATCAACAAAACACTTGGCTATGGTTTTGGAGCGACAGTTTTTGGATATATGATGTTTTGTATGCTGGTGAGCCCGGCATGGTTGAAAAAAATTGCATATAAGGTCTTTAGATAATGAACGGTGCTGTTTGGGTATTGGGGAATGGAATCACTTGGCGAATTAGGATTAGAGATATAGGATATTTGCTTTTTGTGTTGGTCTTTTACATTTCAGGTTGTACCAAACTTTGTGTAAACTACCATTTTAACGTAATGTCATAGGAAGTCGATTCGATACCTTTGCGAAAAACAAAAGCGTAAAGGGAAATGGAAACGAGTAAGGAGTATTACGACAGAATAATGTCGATAGTTTACCAAGTGTGCGTGAGTTTAACATTAAATTGTATAATTAATCCATAGTTCT
>ULVE01047327.1_pt1 | contig 30415 bp, 23 predicted proteins | sample 1959161 | NCBI WGS metagenome assembly ULVE01 (sample SAMEA4835778, study PRJEB28245) | human gut metagenome | biome: gut microbiome; material: fecal sample | place: Denmark | collected 2008
ATCACCGGAAATGCTGAACGGGTATCCGCCGGAATATGCATATCAACTAACTTTTAGTTATAGAAATTTCGCTTTATCAGTACGGGAAACTCCAACCGGAATTACAAATCTGGAAGGAGTTCCGTACAAATCAGTTACTTTTTTCACATGAAAACATATACTCTAACAATCTGAAATTCGCTTCATTAATCGGAGTGAAGTCTTTTTTTATATAAAGATCAGTAACTTTCATAGACAAGTCCGTATGGCAAAGCATTTCATTTACCGTCCATTTGTCTATCCTGACATCATTAATCGCTATCGTGGCCATCGAATGCCGGGCTGAATAGAATTGCAGGTTTTCAATTCCAAGTTCCTTTCCTATTTCTTTCAATCCTATATTGATCGAGCGGTTAAGGTCTGCCATAGAAGAAAACCGTTCATGGAAATTGAAGACCCTCTCCTCCCCTCTGTATTTCTCAATCAAGTCTTTAATCATGGGATGAACCCTCACGACCATTTTGGCGTGGTCATTCCGACAGCCTTTGGTTTTTGTACGGCAATAGGTGATATATTCACCGTCATAATCCGTGGCATTGTACAAGTCGGCAGAGTTCATTCCCATAAGGCAGAACGACAATTTGAAACAATCCAAAGCCAAATCACGGCGGCATTGTTTCCCCTTTACCTTTATGCCCGAATACGGCAAGGCAAAAATCCGGCGTATGTCATCAACTGTTAATGCACGTTTCTCCGCCACGTTCATTTTAGGAGGTTTGTATTTTGAAAGACTGTTCTTGATTCTGATAATGTCATTGTCTTCATCATTGTAATACTCTCTCGCTTCATTAAAAAGTTTGACTATCTTCGATATATATAATGATTTAGCGCGCTCTTTCCCTGACAGAAACTCTTCATAGGACTTCATCGTCTTTGCCGTTATCTCGCTACAATAAATAACACTTCTGCCCATGAACATACAGAATGAGTTCAATGCACTGCGGTAGTTCTTCAACCCTTTCAGTTCGCTGTGCTTGTCAAACCATTTATGCGAAAACTCTACAAAATCAATTTCAGACTTATTCCCTTTATCAGATTTCATAACCTCAATGATGGAATCTATGTCCATATCGTTCACCTCAAGAAAAAGCCCGTCTATCTTTTTTCTGTATTCTCTTATAAGCATATCGCACCTATCGAGAATCTGTTGGTTCTTTATCTTGAGACTTGCGGTAAGGTCTTTTTTCGTTACATACATTGTTGTGGAAAGATACCTTGTCTTTCTGTCATGCGTGAATCTTATCGTTACATTCCATGTTTTATCTTCACGCTGCCTGTCTTTAAATATTGTCGGTTTAAACGTAGCCATATCGATAAGTTAAAACAATGCTAAAACATTTTACAGTTACTTGTATACTAAAAATACTACTTGTAAAAATACAATTTTGCAATACTTTTTATTAGTTCCTTCCATAAATGCCTGATACAAAATAAAAAGGAGGAAAATCATTGCTGAAATTCCTCCTTTCCTTTGAGCGGCAAGCGGGACTCGAACCCGTGACCCTCAGCTTGGGAAGCTGATGCTCTACCAACTGAGCTACTGCCGCAATGTTTTTGTTTTGCGGTACAAAAATAGATTTTATTTATGAAATAATCAAATAAAACCTCATTAAATATTTGTCCATATCGAAAAAATATCACTTTCTCCCCAATACCAATGTGTATATCCAGCTACTAAATTCTTATAGCGGAAAAAAGGAGTGGCGGTCTCTGCACCTCGCAATCCATACACTGGTGCTACCAATGAAGGAACATCAGGCAAAGAAATTAATACTGAAGAATGATTTTCATAACCTCGTAACTTAATTCCTTCATATTGTACTGTACGATAACCATTACTTGGATTTGCATCAACCATAGTGCAATCAATAGGCAAAATGCCTGCCATTTCGTAAGCTGTTCCGCCTTGACGCACTGTAAACGAACGGGCAAGAAAAGTCATTCCTTCTCCTTCCGCCAAAATTTTTCCTCCCGCTTCTACATATGCGTGTAACTGCTCCATCAGTCGTTTCCGGCGATGAAGCTGACGAGCAAACAAGTCTGGATATCCACCCGGAATATACACGTAATCTGCTTCAGGCAAGTCGCTGCCATACACAGGACTAAAATAAATAATTTTTCCCCGTCGGGCAAGCTGGTCAATATTTTCATGATATAAAAAACAAAAAGCGGGATCGCGAGCAATGGCTATACGTACATTAGCAGAAGGACGGCACATCATTTCAATCCCCACTTCCGATGTATAAGGCAATGTATACAGACAAGGAAATATACGGGTACAAAGATTTAACAGCTTATCTATATCAATATATGTTTCTACTAAGTCGGCTATCCTATCGATAACTGTTTCCAAATCACGCTTGGCAGAAAGTGTCAATCCTTGATGGCGTTGCGGCAAATGAATATCTTCCGTCACAGGCAAATATCCCAAACACTCGATACCGGCATCTATACAGGCTTCACGCAGCGAGACGAGATGTGAAGGCGAAGCCACTTGTGTAAAAATAACCCCGGCAATCCGTATCAACGGATTGAAACGCTTCATTCCGAATAAAACAGGAGCCACCGCATAACCGATAGCACGTGCGCCGATAACCAGAACTACAGGAATACCTAATATTCGTGACAGTTCCGCACTGCTGTTTTCCATCCGGTTATACCCGTCATACAGTCCCCGATTCCCTTCTATTAAACAAACATCCGCCCGTTCACCATAGTAATTATAAACCGATTGGATATGAGTTCGTGAAGCCAGCCAAGCATCCAGATTGACCGACTCCCGACCGCAAGCAAGGGTGTGATATTGTATATCCACAAAGTCGGGACCGCACTTGAAAGGCTGTACTGCCATTCCACGGCGCCTCATTACGCGCAGCAATCCCAAAGCAACGGTAGTCTTTCCGCTTCCGGAAACAGGTGATCCAATTAAAAACTGTGGCTTCATAAATGCTTGTTTTTACCGATGGCAAAGTTAACACAAAAAATCGAAATAGCCGAAACAAAAAAAGAGGAGGAAAGGCCCGAACTCTCGGCAACCTTCACTCCTCTGTGTTATTGGATTCTCTAACAATTAATTACAGAATAGATTTAACGGTTTCCAACATGCCTTTTTCTTGGATGCTGTCAAGGTCAGCTTTTACAGCCGCAGTCAGTCCCGGAATTTCATTCAGATTTTCTCCCCAGATAAATTCGGCAGCCAATACACCTTCCGCTATCTTCTGCGTATCGCCAGTTGTCCACAACTGTTTCAGTAAATCCATGATTTCGGGTGCATCATTCGGAATTATTTCGGCTCCATCTTCACGTACACCACCTTTATAATAAGTAATAATCGCAGCCAATCCCAAAACCAATCCCTTCGGAAGTTCGCCTTTGCGTTCCAAATAAACTTTCAGTCCTGGTAAATCACGAGTTTGATATTTGGGGAATGAGTTCAACATGATAGAAGTAACCTGATGGTCAACGAACGGATTGTTGAATCGTTCCAATACGTCATGTGCAAATTGTTCCAATTCAGCTTTCGGCAAATTCAACGTTTCCATCAATTCATCAAACATCACTTTATGAATGAACTTGCCGATAACCGGATGCTGGCAAGCGTCACGCACAATATTTACACCAGACAAATATGCGACTGGTGACAATACCGTATGTGGTCCATTCAGCAATGTAACTTTTCTTTCATGATACGGGGCTTCTGATGGAACGAACAAAACATTCAGTCCTGCTTTATCTGCAGGGAATTCTTCTGCTACTTCTTGCGGAGCTTCAATTACCCACAAGTGGAAAATTTCTCCTTGAACGACCATATTGTCGTCATATTGAAGTTTTTCCTTAATTGCATCAATTTCCTTACGTGGAAATCCCGGAACGATACGGTCTACCAAGGTAGCATAAACACCACAAGCCTTTTCAAACCAATTTTTAAAATCTTCTCCTAAATTCCACAAGTCAATATATTGGTAGATAGTTTCTTTCAGCTTATGTCCGTTCAAAAAAATCAATTCGCACGGGAAAATAATCAAACCTTTTGACATATCACCCTTAAACGTCTTAAAGCGATGATACAATAGCTGGGTCAATTTGCCCGGATAAGAAGATGCAGGAGCATCATCCAGCTTGCATGCAGGGTCAAATGCAATACCAGCCTCTGTGGTATTAGAAATCACGAAACGCATCTCGGGCTGTTCCGCCAGTTTCATAAATTCGTCAAATTGATGATACGGATTCAACGCACGGCTTACTACATCTATTAAAGTCAAACTGTTTACCACTTCCCCCTTATCAAGTCCTTGCAAATTGACATGATACAAACAATCTTGGTTATTTAGCGTGTCAATCATACCTTTACCCAATGGTTGCACGATAACTACACTGCTGTTAAAGTCAGTCTTCTGATCCATATTGTAGATTATCCAGTCTACAAATGCACGCAAGAAATTACCTTCACCAAATTGGATGATTCTTTCAGGGCGAACAGGCTTGTTCGCGGTTTCTTTGTTTAGTGGTTTCATACTCATGTATTTTTTAAATTCAGTTGATATATAAGTTCAGAATTAGCCAAACCATACATTTTATTGGTAAAAAATATTGATTATACAAATTATTTTTTATCTAACAGAGTGATTAATTTTACTAAATATTCGCTGCAAATATACGAAATATTTTGTTATTCCAAATAAAATTTCTACTTTCGTGTTCGATAACGAGAAATAAAACGGCATTTGTGTTCTTCAACATAAAAATTGTTTTTTATTAAATGTTACGATTGAAAATACCTAACAAAAACATAAACCAAAAAGAAAGCTTTATGAAAAAATTTATGGATGAGAATTTCCTGTTGAAAACAAAGACAGCACAGGAACTGTACCACAACCACGCAGCTAAGATGCCGATTATCGACTATCATTGCCACTTAAGTCCGAAAATGGTGGCCGATGACTACCAGTTTAAATCTATTACTGAAATCTGGTTAGGAGGTGACCACTATAAATGGCGTGCAATGCGCAGCAATGGTGTAGACGAACGTTATTGCACCGGTAAAGATACAACCGATTGGGAAAAATTTGAGAAATGGGCTGAAACCGTTCCTTATACATTCCGTAATCCGCTGTACCATTGGACGCACCTGGAACTGAAGACTGCTTTTGGCATCGATAAAATCCTGAATCCGTCTACCGCGCGTGAAATCTTCGATGAATGTAATGCGAAATTGGCTACTCCCGAATATTCGGCACGCAACTTAATGCGCCGTTACCACGTGGAAACCGTATGTACCACTGATGACCCCATAGATTCATTGGAATACCATATTGCTACACGCGAAAGCGGTTTCGAAATCAAGATGCTTCCGGCTTGGCGTCCCGACAAAGCCATGGCAGTAGAATCTGCAGCCAGCTACCGTAGCTACATCGAAAAATTGGCAGAGGTAAGCGGCGTGAACATATCATCGTTTGATGACATGATTGACGCTTTACGCAAACGTCACGCATTCTTTGCTGAACAAGGATGTAGACTTGCCGACCATGGCATCGAAGAATTCTATGCAGAAGATTATACCGATGCGGAAATCCGTGCTATTTTTAATAAGGTATATGGAGGCACTGAACTTACCAAGGAAGAAATTTTGAAGTTCAAGTCGGCTATGTTGGTTATCTTCGCCGAAATGGACTGGGAAACCGGATGGGCACAACAATACCACTACGGAGCTATCCGTGACAATAACAGTAAAATGTTCAAACTGCTGGGACCGGATACAGGATTCGATTCCATAGGCGAATTCAATACTGCAAAAGCCATGTCGAAATTCCTCGACCGTCTGAACTCGGAAGGAAAGTTGACCAAGACCATCCTCTACAACCTGAACCCCTGCGCCAACGAAGTAGTAGCAACCATGTTGGGTAACTTCCAAGACGGTTCAGTTCCGGGTAAGATTCAATTTGGTTCAGGCTGGTGGTTCCTTGACCAAAAAGATGGTATGGAAAAACAAATGAACGCTCTTTCACTGTTAGGCTTGCTGAGCCGTTTTGTTGGTATGCTGACCGACTCTCGCTCATTCTTGTCTTATCCGCGCCATGAATATTTCCGCCGTACCTTATGTAACTTATTGGGCAACGATGTAGAAAACGGCGAACTTCCTGAATCAGAAATGCCGCGCATCTGCCAAATGGTAGAAGATATTTGCTACAACAACGCAAAGAATTACTTTAATTTCTAATTGTTTTCTCATACGAGGCCAATTACCCTCAATAGAGGCTGTCCTATAAAGAATACCAACTTCCATTTTAGGGCAGCCTCTATTTCTGTTCAGCATATATACCGTCCGGCATTTGGCGGAGTGTTTTATCGTTTTCTTCCAATTGCCTGAAGACAGAACAGGATAACGACACATCGAGTTTTTTCGCAAACCAATTTTGTCCTACAATAATAAATCAATGGAGACAGTATTCCCTTTCAGCAAAACAAGTAAGATATCCCTGCAGTAGAGAATAATCCGCATCACTTAGACATGTTTGCCTTGATGAAAACAAGTTTTTATTTTTTATGAATTCCGCAATACCCCCAAATAAGGAATAAGAAGCATTGTATGGTAACTTCCGCCTCAAGTATCCTTGCTTCAATGGCCAAATATTATTGGATACTTAGCCATTTATCCTTGCTTCTATCGCGGTTGAAGCATAGTTTCATTTGCAAGGGAGTGCAAGGGAAGTGCAAGGGAGTAATTGGGCAAAATGCGGATATTCATTTTTTATTTTGAGACAGGCCTTTTTTTTCATACCTTTGTAACCTTGTAACGAAAAAAAAGAGAGAGAGAGAGACAGATAAGATTATGAAAGTACAATTTATGAGTTTAGGCAGCGGCAGCAGCGGAAACTGCTATTACCTCGCTACCGAAACGTGCAGTATATTGATAGATGCCGGAGTGGGCATCCGTGCGATAAAAAAAACATTCAAAGAATATAATCTCAACTTACAAGATATACGGGCTATCTTTGTCACGCACGACCATGCCGACCATATCAAAGCAGTTGGCAACCTCGCCAAGTGGAATAACATTCCAGTATATGCCACACAAGAAATTCATAAAGGTATGAGATGCAGTTATTGCATGACTGAGAAATTAACCACCGAACAGGTTCGCTTGATGCGCAAAGATGAGCCCATTCAGTTCGGCGACTTTCTCATTACTTGCTTCGAAGTACCTCATGACGGTACCGACAATGTAGGCTACTGCATTGAGGCAGGCGACAAGACGTTTGCTTTTCTTACTGATATGGGACACATCACCGACACGGCAGCTACATACATTGAGCGGGCTAACTATCTTATTTTAGAAGCCAATTATGATGACGCCATGTTGCAAATGGGACCTTATCCCCCACATCTGAAAGCCCGTATCGCTGGACCTAATGGCCACATGAGCAACCGCGAGACAGCCCGGTTCATCGCTGAACACTTCCCTACCCACTTGCGCTACCTTTGGCTGTGTCATCTAAGCAAAGACAATAATCATCCAGAATTGGCTTACAAGACAGTAGAGCTGGCATTGCGTGAACAAGGTATCGTAGCAGGACGCGACTTGCAACTTGTCGCGTTAAAACGTACCCAACCCTCTGAATTGTATTGTTTCGAATAACGGACTCTGAAACATCAAAACGTCGAGAATACGTTCAGGCACAGACTTTTCACTTTGTTAATCGGTATAAAACAGTTGATGAATGTCTGCTTTTACCTAATCGCCTCAGGGATATCTGCGGACATTTATCAACTGTTTTTTTTGTGCCTCAGTGGTTCATGTCACTTCGTGCGACGTACCGTATGTAACACTTTGCCTTCTTTATCCATCATATACAAGCAAAGTTCTTTTTTGTCTACCGTGATAAGTGAAAAGCCGGTTGCGTTGCTACAGAACTGAGTACCGTCAATAGCTTTTACTTCACGTGCTAACGAGCCAGATGTATTTACCACATAATCAATCTGGCTGTCCGGTTTACGGATGTGCTGGAAATTATGAATATGACCGCATACATACATGTCTACATTGCCATGCTTACGCAAAATAGAGTCTACTCGCTTCTGCATATCAGCACGTTCGCTTTCATTTTTGTCTGTATCTGCGTAGATAGGGTGATGGCCTACCACTATAACCCAGTCTTCTTTGGACGAAGTCAATACAGAATCTAACCACACCAACTGTTTATCAATATCTTGTTTGGATGCATCGGGGTATTTTTCGGTATCTTTACGGTATTTATCGAGCAAAGGAGGCGTATCAATCATCACCAAACGGATGGTCGCGCCATCTTCCTCCATCACCTTTGTATAATAACGAGCCGGCATCTGCCACCGTGCACTGATTCCACTATAATCAATCACAGCCTGCGTATTGCCACGATACTCATGATTGCCTAAAATAGGATACCACGGAAGCATCAAATCGGGATGGCTGTATATCAATTCGTAATTAGTCATCCATAAAGGGTCGTGCACACTGCGTACTCCTTCGAAATGATGCACGTCGCCAGCTGCTACTACAAACTCGATGTCAATGGCCTCCGCCATCTTTCCCATCAACTCGGCTATCGGTTTCTGGTCGTAATAGCCATTGCGTCCCAAGTCATTTGCCAGATAAAAGTTCAACGGCTTTTCTAAAGCTTTCCAAGCTGCCGCATTTTGCGCGAAAGCGACTACTGTCACCATCATCAGGAATAATGAAATTCCTACTCTTTTCCTTGTTTTCATTTGCGTAAAGATAAATGTTGATTAATAATTACGCGACAAAATTAGGGGACGATTCTGAATTTAAACTGAAAACCCGATAGAAAAAACAGAGACGCAAAAACGCGGATGCATGGAGAAAAGCATTTATCTTTGTATACTCCCCAATGAAAGCTTTGCGTTTTGCGTCTCTGTTTTTATGAAAAATCAGAATTCACTGGTGAAATGGAACTTGATGTGCTTAAAGTCATTCTGAGCCATTTGGAGCACATAACCGCTATCGGCAAGGAATACATCCCGGCCTTCACGGTCTTTTGCCATATATTGGAACTTACGTTTCTTGAACGCCTCTAATTCAGCAGGATCATCGCTCTCTATCCAGCAAGCCTTGTACAAGCTGACAGGTTCCCAACGGCACTTGGCGTTGTACTCGTTCTCCAAACGATACTGGATGACCTCGAACTGCAACTGCCCCACCGTACCAATCAGCTTCCGTCCGTTAAACTGGTTAATGAACAACTGAGCCACACCTTCGTCCATCAGCTGGTCGATACCTTTATTTAATTGTTTCGTCTTCATCGGGTCGGCATTCTCAATGTACTTGAACATTTCGGGAGAAAAACTGGGCAAACCTTTGAAATGTAACTTTTCGCCTTCGGTCAGCGTGTCGCCTATTTTGAACACACCATTATCGGGCAAACCAATGATATCGCCCGCCCATGCCTCGTCTACCGTAGTCTTGCGCTGTGCCATAAACTGAGTAGGCGAAGAAAAGCGTACCGTCTTGTTATGACGCACATGCAAATAAGGAGCGTTACGTACAAACTTACCCGAACATACTTTGCAAAATGCTACACACGAACGATGATTAGGGTCGATATTCGCTGTAATCTTGAAAATGAATCCTGTAAACTTCGGCTCATCGGGCATTACCACGCGTTCTTCTGCTTGAACCGGACGCGGACTGGGAGCAATCTCGACAAAGCAATCCAACAATTCCTGCACACCGAAGTTGTTCAATGCCGACCCGAAAAATACCGGAGCCAGTTCGCCTTTCAAGTATTCATTAACGTTGAATTCGGGATATACGCCCTCAATCAGTTCCAAATCATTACGGAGTTTCTCGGCCAAAGGCGCACCTATATGGTTGTCCAAATCTTCGGTGTGTATATCTACCTCGACTTTTTCGGTCACTACCTGTTTCGACGGCTGGAATAAATTCAGTTTCTTCTCATAGATATTGTATACGCCCTTGAAGCGCGGACCGCTTTCGATAGGCCACGTCAACGGACGCACATTGATAACCAGTTCCTCTTCCAACTCATCCAACAAATCGAACGGGTCTTTCGCTTCCCGGTCCATTTTATTGACGAAAATAATGACTGGCGTATTGCGCATACGGCATACTTCCATCAGCTTACGGGTTTGAGTTTCCACACCTTTCGCGCCATCCACCACAATGATAACACTGTCTACCGCTGTAAGTGTACGGTAAGTGTCTTCCGCAAAATCCTGGTGACCCGGTGTATCAAGGATATTCACCTTATAACCGTGGTAATCAAATTCCATCACCGAAGTAGTGACCGAGATACCACGTTGTTTTTCGATATCCATCCAGTCGGATGTAGCAGTTTTCTTGATTTTATTCGATTTTACTGCCCCTGCCACCTGAATCTGACCTCCGAAAAGCAACAACTTTTCCGTCAACGAGGTCTTACCGGCATCGGGATGCGCGATAATCGCAAATGTCCTTCTTCTTTCTATTTCATTCATACCAGTTGATAGTTGACTATTATTATGATGTACGGATACCACGGCCAAAGTTTCTTTATCTCTTCCGCCTCCGGCAATCCTGTCTGTATTAATAGGAATGTCCGCGATTCGCCAATCCGCCCGCGTCAAAAAACGCAGTAGTACTGACTTTGCCGATGAAGTATATATCCACAGGCGGATGAAGTATATATTCAACCGCTCCTGAAGTATATATTCATTTGGCGACCCTGCTTATCGGCTGAATACAGACATTCATTTAGAAGCTGTTTTGAATTTCTCCAAAAAGTTTTTCTTGACTTGATGTATCCGTTTTCGTGTGTGCTTTGGGCGATTTTTTGGTCCTTTTCGCTCCTGTTCTTCGTCAGATAGCCCGCTATCTTCCTCATCACAGAAGCGAAAATGCCTCAAAAACTCATCCCAAATCATCGCACGATAAATTCAAAACAGCTTCTTAAAATGTTCTTAGCATTGCGTCTTTGGGTAATCCACGTGAAAACTCTTTCGTTCGTCCAGCGACCCTTTTCAGTACCAGAATTCAGATTGACGCCGCAAAGATAGCGAAAAGTCCCTATTTGTGAAACTTTCGTCCGTAATTTCTATGAACGTCATTCATCGTTATTCCAAATCCAATTCTCCTTTTTTATCCTTTATATAATAACCAGCCAGCATTGCCAGCAAATCGCCGATTACCTGAACGGCCTTCCGCGTCCCCTCGCTTATTTCCTTTTTCTGTAATTTCAGCATCAACACACCATACATCGCATCGAAGCATGTTTCCAACTCGGGTACGTCTTTGCCGGCACCTTTTGCCCGGAGTTCTACGATAAAAGGCAGGGCCTTATAATAAGCCGCGCTGTAATATGGGAACTTGGGCGAACGGAGCAGGCGCAGGTGCAAGTCGGTCAGCCAGACAATGATGTTCTTGTTGATTTGCAGATGCCCTTTCTGCATGACACCCTCATCGTGCATCATGCCAATCAAGTCTTCGTACCATTGCACCAGTTCTTTTTTCTGTTCCGCGGTTAGCGAAGGATAAGCGTCAACCACATTGTGTTTTATCTTTTCGAGGTCGCACCCGTTGGCACGGACCAAATCCTCTACCTGCCACATATAAAGCAGGTATTCCGCTATATTCTGTTGTTTCAATTGTCTGGAAATATACATAAATTCAAGATAATGATTTTCCTATCGAAGCCAATATGAACCCTACTATCGCGGCGATAATCACTACTACGCCGATGATGCGGTTCAGCATCCAAATGCCCCGCACATTGAATCGCGCACGTACCTTATTGACAAAATATGTAATGCTGAACCACCAGCTGACGGCTCCCATGATGATGGCCAAATAACCTACCAGCTGAAAGCCGATAGGACTGCCGGGCATCACAAAGGAAAAGCGCGCAAAGAGCCCGATAAATAAAAAGATGATTAACGGATTGGAGAATGTGACGAAGAAAGCGGTAACAAAATTATGCAGATATGTCCCCCGCTTTCCCGATGAAGGCCGAAGCGCCCGCACCGGATTGCTCCGGAACGTATATATGCCGAAAGCAAGCAACATGATGCTTCCTACTACCTGCAAGAAAACCTGATGCTTCAAGATAAGTTCATCCATAAAACTCATGCCGTAACCTGTAAGCAAGGCATAGCAAATGTCGCTCAACGCCGCGCCCAGTCCGGTAACAAAGCCGAACCAGCGCCCTTTGTTCAATGTGCGTTGAATGCAAAGCACGCCCACAGGTCCCAAAGGGGCGGAAACCACCACTCCTACGATGAACCCTTTCACCAGCAAATCCAGTATCGTAACCTGTTCTATCCAATTCATAGTGCAAAGATGCTACTTTTTTGCGAGATTACCTACAAATTTCTCCGCTAATATCAAAAAGGGGGCAGAATCATTGGACAGGATTGTCATACATACTTGCCTTTACAACCGCATATAGATGGATTTCACCAGGCAACTACTTGGAAAGCCTTATGCAGACAAGCCCATCCAGACACAGTTCTGATGAAAGGACGAACAGACACATCTCCTATGCCGTCTGAAGCCTGCGGTACTCATTGGGGGTATATCCGACGTTCTTCTTAAAGATGCGGTTGAAATGTTGCGAATACTGGAACCCCAAGTCGTAAGCAATCTGGGTGATGGTCTTGTCGGTACCTGCTATCATCTCCTTGGCGGTATCAATCAGTTTGTTTTGGATGTATTCTTGAGGGGTCTTCCCCGTCTCTTTCTTAATCAGGTCTCCGAAATAATTGGGCGAGAGAAAGACTTGGTCGGCAAAATACTTCACGGTAGGAAGTCCTTCGGTCTGAGGTGTGTCTCCCTGGAAATAAGCGTCGAGCAATGCTTCGAATTTGCTCAGCACATCCCGGTTGGCTGAAGCACGGGTGTTGAACTGGCGTTCGTAGAAACGCATGCAATAATCCAATAGCAGCTGGATATTCCTTGCTATCAAGCGTTTGCTGAGCCGGTCTATCGAATGCGCCAATTCCATCTTGATTTTTGCCAAGCAATCGAGGAAGATGCCTTTTTCTTCTTCTGAAAGATGAAGCGCTTCGTTCGATTTATACGAAAAGAAAGAATACGACTTGATTTCCGCTCCCAGCGATGTACCTTTTATCAAATCGGGATGGAACAAAACCCCTTGCGCTTTCGGCTTTACCCCCGGAGCCAATACCGTTTCCACTACCTGTCCGGGCGCGAAACTGACCACGGTACCTTCCTGATAATCATACGTCTGCTTGCCATAACGGATGTCTCCACATAAGGTGTCTTTCAGGAAAAGGGCATATACGCCATAATTAATGGTGAAATGCGTAGGATATGAAGCCGCTTCCGATAAATCGATGACGCTCACCAACGGGTGTAACGTTTCTAATCCGAAAAGCTTGTTGTATTTATCTACCGAATCCATCTTGATAATCTCGTCCATAAAGCCACGTGTTTTTTAATGTCCGAAGCAAATGTAAGCAAATTATCCATAAGTCGTATGCGCCGAAAGCCCCAATCGGTAAAATAGGTACAATTTCTGTAATTCATCTATGCAAAAACGCTTGATACGGATTTTCCTGATTTTGTTCGGTTATTCCAAGGTAATTGTGTAACTTTGCGCATTGATTCATCAAAAATACATATTTAATCCAAACAAGCGTATGATTCTATTTTTCAGAACACCCAATCAAAGTGTGATTGCTACCCAATGCAACAAGGAAATGAATGCAGACGACATCAAGAAACTGAGTTGGCTGTATGGAAACGCAACGGTAGAAAAAGAAGAGAATTTACAAGGTTGGTTCATCGGCCCGCGCCGTGAAATGATCACACCGTGGAGTACGAATGCGGTAGAGATTACCCAGAACATGGGACTTGCAGGCATCCACCGTATTGAGGAATACTTCCCCGTGAAAGACGAAAACGCGGAGCACGACCCGATGCTGCAACGCATGTATCACGGACTCAACCAACAGATATTTGACGTGAACATCAAACCCCAGCCCATCATCTACATCGATGACCTGGAGGCTTACAACGAACAGGAAGGCCTGGCACTCTCACGCGAGGAAATGGACTACCTGCTGAAAGTAGAGAAAGACCTGGGACGCAAGCTGACCGACTCGGAAGTATTCGGTTTCGCACAAATCAACTCAGAACATTGCCGTCACAAGATATTCGGCGGTACTTTCATTATCGACGGGAAGGAAATGGAGTCATCCTTGTTCCAGATGATTAAGAAAACCACTCAAGAAAACCCCAATAAGATTATCTCGGCTTATAAGGACAATGTGGCTTTTGCCGAAGGCCCCGTAGTAGAGCAATTCGCTCCCGCCGACCATTCAACATCCGACTATTTCATCATTAAGGATATCAAGACCGTCATCTCCCTGAAGGCGGAAACCCATAACTTCCCTACTACGGTAGAGCCGTTCAATGGCGCATCGACAGGTACCGGAGGTGAAATCCGCGACCGTATGGGCGGTGGAAAAGGCTCGTGGCCGATAGCAGGTACAGCGGTTTATATGACTTCTTATCCCCGTACCGATGAAGGACGCGAATGGGAAGACATCCTGCCCGTGCGCAAATGGCTGTACCAGACACCCGAACAAATCCTTATCAAAGCTTCAAACGGTGCTTCCGACTTCGGCAACAAGTTCGGTCAGCCTTTGATTTGCGGTTCGGTATTGACCTTCGAGCATCAGGAAAACAATGAGAAATATGCTTACGACAAAGTGATTATGCTTGCCGGAGGTGTGGGCTACGGAACGAAACGCGATTGCTTGAAAGGTACACCCGAAGCGGGAGATGAAATCGTAGTATTAGGAGGTGATAATTACCGCATCGGACTGGGAGGCGGTTCGGTATCATCGGTAGAAACCGGACGTTATTCATCGGGCATCGAGCTGAATGCCGTGCAACGTGCGAACGCCGAAATGCAAAAACGTGCTTATAACGTAGTACGTGCCTTATGCGAAGAAGATACCAACCCCATTGTTTCCATCCACGACCACGGTTCGGCAGGCCACGTCAACTGCTTGTCGGAATTGGTTGAGGATTGCGGTGGATTGATCCACATGGACAAACTTCCTATCGGAGACGAAACACTCTCGGCAAAAGAAATCATCGCCAACGAATCGCAGGAACGTATGGGCCTGCTGATTGAAGAAGAATCTATCGAACATGTAAAGAAGATAGCCGAACGCGAACGTGCCCCGATGTATGTAGTGGGAGAAACGACAGGAGACCATCGCTTTGCTTTCGAGCAAGCCGACGGTGTACGTCCGTTCGACCTTGCCGTAGACCAGATGTTCGGGTCTTCACCTAAAACATACATGGTAGACAAGACCGTAGAACGTCACTATGAAAACGTGACCTACGATGTAACCAAACTGAACGAATACGTGCGCCGTGTACTTCAACTGGAAGCCGTAGCTTGTAAAGATTGGTTAACCAACAAAGTAGACCGCTCGGTTACAGGTAAAATCGCACGCCAGCAATGTCAGGGCGAACTTCAATTGCCTTTGAGCGACTGTGGTGTAGTAGCGCTCGACTACCGGGGCGAGAAAGGTATCGCGACAGCTTTGGGACATGCTCCGCAAGCAGGTCTTGCCAATCCGGCATACGGCTCGGTATTGTCTGTAGCCGAAGCCTTGACCAACATCGTGTGGGCACCTTTGGCAGATGGTATGGACAGCCTCTCGCTTTCGGCTAACTGGATGTGGCCCTGCCGCTCGCAAGAAGGTGAAGATGCACGCCTTTATACAGCGGTAAAAGCCTTGTCGGACTTCTGTTGTGCCTTGCAAATCAATGTGCCTACAGGCAAAGATTCGCTTTCGATGACCCAGAAATACCCGAATGGAGAAAAGATTATCAGTCCGGGAACGGTCATCGTATCTGCTGGAGGTGAGGTGTCGGATATCAAGAAAGTGGTTTCTCCGGTAATGGTAAACAACCCGAAAACTACTTTCTATCACATCGACTTCAGCTTTGACCAGCTTCGCCTGGGAGGTTCGGCATTTGCCCAGTCCCAGAACAAGATAGGCGATGATGTACCTACCGTGCAAAATCCGGAATATTTCCGCGATGCATTCCTTGCCATCCAGGAATTGGTGAACAAGGGTTTGATTTTGGCAGGACACGATATCTCAGCCGGAGGTCTTATCACTACTTTGCTCGAAATGTGCTTCGCCAATACAGAAGGTGGTATGGAAATCAACCTCGACAAATTCAAGCACGAAGACATCGTAAAGATTCTCTTCGCCGAAAATCCGGGTGTGGTAATCCAGATAGCCGACAAACACAAGCACGAAGTGAAGAAAATATTGGAAGACGCAGGCGTAGGTTTCGTAAAACTGGGTACTCCTTCCGAAGAACGTCATATACTTGTTACATTAAACGACGCTACTTACCAGTTCGGTATCGATTATTTGCGTGATGTATGGTATTCTACCTCTTACCTACTCGACCGCAAACAGAGCATGAACGGATGTGCAAAGAAGCGTTTCGAAAATTACAAAGAACAACCGCTGGAAATCGTATTCGCTCCTTCATTCAAAGGCAAACTTTCACAATTCGGACTTAATCCCGACCGCCGTACACCAAGCGGCATCAAGGCAGCGATTATCCGTGAGAAAGGAACCAATGGCGAACGCGAAATGGCTTATATGCTCTACTTGGCTGGCTTCGATGTGAAAGACGTGACGATGACCGACCTGGTGAGCGGACGTGAAACCTTAGAGGACATCAATATGATTGTGTTCTGCGGCGGATTCTCCAATTCAGATGTATTAGGTTCAGCCAAAGGATGGGCAGGGACCTTCCTGTTCAACCCGAAAGCCAAAACGGCACTTGACAACTTCTACGCACGCAAAGACACGCTGTCATTGGGTGTATGCAACGGTTGCCAGCTGATGATGGAATTGGGTCTGATTACTCCCGAAGACAAGAAACAAGGCAAGATGCTTCACAACGATTCGCATAAGTTCGAATCGGCATTCTTGGGCGTGACCGTACCGATGAACCGGAGCGTAATGTTCGGTTCGCTCAGCGGCTCGAAATTAGGCATCTGGGTGGCTCATGGCGAAGGCAAGTTCTCTCTGCCTTACCCCGAAGACCACTACAACGTAGTATTGAAATATTCGTATGATGAATATCCGGGCAATCCGAACGGTTCAGACTATAGCGTGGCAGGTATCGCCAGCCAGGATGGACGCCATCTGGCGATGATGCCGCATCTGGAACGTGCCTGCTTCCCTTGGAACAATGCCTATTATCCTGCCGACCGCATTCACGAAGACCAAATCACTCCGTGGATGGAAGCTTTCGTTAATGCACGCAAATGGGTAGAAACGCATAAGTAATTCATCACAAAAAACAAACACAGAGACACGAAGACACAGAGTTTTTATGAAAATTAATTTCTTTGTGTCTTTGTGCCTCTGTGTTCAATCTAAAATTAAATATTCACCGTTATGCTACACAAGTTCTTTATCCTAATGGGGCTGATATTAGCATCCTTACTCCCTGCAAAAGCCCAGATATTCGAATACATCGACATGGATAACGGACTTGGCAGCAGACGGGTACTCTCCATCGAACAAGGGAAACAATACTATATTTGGGTGCTAACCCATAAAGGCATAGACCGCTACGACGGGAAACGCTTTACGCATTACAATCTTTTCCGAAAGGAAAAGGCATTGAATTTTTACCCGAACCTGAATACACTTCATACCGATTCGGACGGGACGGTATACGAGATAGGAAAAGACGGATTCCTTTTCCGGTACGATGAGCGGAAAGATTCGTTCCAGCTTGTGTTCGACTTGAAACAACGTTTTCCAGAATTCAAGAAACGTCCCATATCCGCTATCTACATGGACGATGCAAACCGGACATGGTTCTGTATAGACCAATATATCTTTTTATACGACATCGCAAAGAATCAGGTTCATCAGTTTACCCATCCGCTTAAAGGAAAAATAACCAGCATTACCCAGACCCATGACGACACAATATATTACCTTGCCGCGGAACGGAACCTGTATAAAGTCAGCCTTAAAGGGAACCAAATGGAAAAGGCGGAACAGATAGACTTGCCCTCTCTCCAGCTGATAGACTACATTTATTATCATCAGCCTTCGAAAATGTTAGTCATCAATAACTTGTTAGACGAGCTTTTTATTTACGACCCACAAGAAAGGAAGCTCACTTCCATGGGAGAATCGATGAAAGACATCGGCATCAATACTATTATTTCCGACCGTCTGCATCCCGACACACTTTACATTGCTACCGATGGAAAAGGTATATATCGGTTAGATATGAAACGGCAGCATCTTACTCCATTCTTACGTGAAGACCCGCATACACCAAACAAGATGAACGGGAATATTATCAAAGACATTTATCAAGACCAGTCAGGCAGACTTTGGATCGTGGTTTACCCTACGGGAATTACCGTTTATTCCGAACAATATCCCAGTTATAAATGGGTCAAGCACTCGCCAAACAATCCGCATTCACTTGCCAATAATTGCATAAATGGCATCTTAGAGGACACCGAGGGTGACATCTGGTATGCCACCAACAACGGGGTAAGCTGTTATAAAAAGGATAAAGACCAATGGATTAACTTCCTCACCGATGATACAAATACAATCAATGAAAGTGAAAACCGTATTTTCTCCTCGCTCTGCGAAGTGAAGCCCGGAGTCATCCTTGCCGGAGGTTATATGTCCGGCATTTACATGATAAACAAGCATACCAAAGAAACTACTTTCTACCAACAACATAGCGTCATTCCAGATAAAAGTCCGGATAAATACATCCGATGCATTTACCGCGATGAGGACGGATTGGTATGGACAGGAGGCTTTTACCGTTTAAAAGCATACAATCCCCGTACCGGCCTTACTACCGAATACAACATCGGATACCCTGTGACTACTATCCATCAAAGAAACAAACAATCGCTGTGGATAGGGACTATCAATGGTATCTATGTTTTCAATAAAACGAACCACACCTTTCAGCCGATAGAAAATGATCAAATGGGATGCATCAATGTGGTTTATACAGATAGCGCACACCATACCTATATCGGTACGTATGGCAACGGTTTATTCATCTTGCCCCAAGGTAAGACAACGTTTACCCACTATCATACCGAAAATAGCGGCATAGGAAGTGATAATATATACAGCATCACTCCAGACCGTAACGGGAACTTCTATATCGGCACCGAGAATGGTCTGTCTTTTTTCGACCGCACCCATAAAACCTTCACCAACTGGACTAAGGAACAAGGTCTCCTCGCTGCCAGCTTTAATCCCAATGCCGCCATTCATACGCGTGACGGCCTCCTTATATTCGGAAGCAACGAAGGTGCTATTATCCTACCCGATGACATCCGGCTGCCGACCGAATTTTATAGCCACATTGTGCTTAGCAATCTTAAAATCATGTATCGCACCGTACATCCGGGCGGAAAAGATTCTCCGCTTTCCCTGCCCATCGACCAAACCGGTCTGATTAAATTGCGATATGACCAAAATACATTCTCGCTTAACGTGTCATCCATCAATTTTGACAATCCTTCCGATATTGCTTATAGCTGGATATTGGAAGGGTTCTACGACCATTGGTCGCCTCTTGCCAGCGACGGACTCATCCAATATACGAACCTTTCGCCTGGCAACTATACACTTCGTGTGCGGGCAATATTGACCGATAGCCATCAACTGGTGGAAGAAAGAAGCATCCGCATCCTGATAGGACGCCCCGCATGGCTTACCTTTTGGGCATTCTTAGGATATGCCCTTATCATTATCGGAATTGCATGGATTATTATTCGTATTAAGATTATCCGGCATGAGAAACAGGTGTCGCAAGAAAAAATCAATTTCTTTATTCATACGGCACACGATATCCGCACGCCACTTACACTGATCAAGGCACCTTTAGGTGAAATCTTGAAAAACGAGCCTTTGAGTGAAAAAGGGGTGAGAAACCTCAATCTTGCTCTGCAAAGTACGGAAAACTTATCCGATTTGGCTGATAACCTCATCAACTTCCAGAAAGAAAGCTATTATAGCTCGCAAGCAAAGGTATCACATTGCGAACTGAATGCATACCTACAGGCTTACCTGAAGCAATTTGAAGCCTATGCAGAGCAAAAAGGAATCACTTTACACTATACAGGTACACCTCAAAAACTTGAAGCCTGGATAGACCGGAACAAAATGGATTCTATCTTGCGCAACCTCATCAGCAACGCCTTAAAATACACGCCCCATGGAGGAGAAATACAAATAACTGCCGGAAGTGCCAAAAACCGTTGGACGCTAAACATCGAAGACACCGGTATAGGCATACCCAAAGAAGACCAGAAGAAAATGTTCCGGTTCCTCTTCCGTGGAAAGAATGCCACCAACCAGCTTATTACAGGTTCAGGCATTGGGATGTTGCTTACCTATCGTTTGATCCGCAACCACGAAGGACGGATAAGTTATACCAGCACAGAAGGAGTAGGCACCACTTTTGCCTTGAGTTTCCCTATCCGAAGTGAACGTTACCGGTATCAGGCCGGAAATATCCCTGATGGAATCTTGTCAGAAGAAGAACAAGTGGAAAGAATATGGACGGATGTTCCCTGCACGATTTCAAAGCAAACAGTTCTTGATGCGCCTCTTATTTTAATAGTAGAAGACAATGCAGGATTGCGCACCTTCTTAGCCGAAAGTCTAGCTGACACTTACCGCACGGAAGAAGCCGGCAACGGACAAGAAGCCCTTGACAAGATAAGCATTACCCCACCCGATTTGGTCATCTCCGATGTAATGATGCCTGTAATGGATGGTGAAAAGATGTGCGGCATTTTGAAAAGCAATATAGAGACTAGCCATATACCTATTATTTTGCTCACAGCCTTAGGTACCCGGGAAGACATTTTACGAGGTTTGCAGACTAAAGCGGATATGTACATTGTGAAGCCATTCGACCTGACCGTGCTAAAGGCAAACATCAGCAATTTGTTGGAAAATCGTGAACTTATCCGCAAAAAGCTGCAACAAGCTTCGATAAAAACAGACCCGCCGGCCGAAGATATTCCTCTTCCATCAGAATTAGACGACGAGTTCATACGCCGGGTTACTTTCTCCGTTAAGGAAAACTTAGGGGGTGACTTTACCGTAGACACATTATGCGCGGAAATGAATATGAGCCGCACCGGATTTTATAACAAAATAAAAGCACTGACCGGCATACCGCCCAACGAATTCATTCGCAACATCCGTATGCAAGAAGCGGCAATTTTGTTGAAAAGCCAGCGATATACCGTAGCAGAAGTATCCGACCGCATGGGGTTTGCCGACCCGAAATATTTTGCGGACGCATTCAAGAAGTTTTATGGTGTACCGCCCAGTGTGTATAAGAAGAATGAATGAAGCTTCTCCCAACTTTCTTGGGAAAGCTCCTATCCGGATAAAAAAAACAAATTACAAATAACAAAACAGTAAATAAAACGATATGAATTTTTACATCAAATCTTTCCTCATTTTCACCCGTATCGGAATGTTTACCATTGGCGGGGGGTATGCCATGGTACCATTGATAGAAAATGAGCTGGTCGATAAAAGGAAATGGATTACACGCGAAGATTTCCTCGACCTCATGGCATTGGCACAAACCGTGCCTGGCATCTTTGCGGTCAACATTGCCATCTTTATAGGCTATAAGCTCCGACGTTTCTGGGGTGCCTTTTGGATGGCATTGGGTACCATCCTGCCTTCTTTTCTTGTCATCCTTGGCATCGCCCTTTTCTTTCAGCAATTTAAGCAATATCCGGCAGTGGAAAGTGTGTTCAAGGGTATCCGTCCAGCCGTTGTAGCATTGATTGCCGCCCCTACTTTCAAAATGGCAAAGTCGGCACACATCAACCGTTATAACGTGTGGATACCTATTGTTTCTGCCTTTTTGATATGGCTTTTAGACTTTTCGCCCATTTACGTCATCATCCTGAGCGGGCTGGGCGGATACATCTATGGAAAGTTGAAAACTAAAAGCTGACTTGACATACGCCGGTTTAAAGTGCCAACTTTCATTATTCATTCTTAATTATTAACTATTAACTCAGACACAAATGCTTTTCTTACAACTTTTCTACACATTCTTTAAAATCGGTCTTTTCGGGTTCGGCGGAGGCTATGCCATGATATCTATGATACAAGGTGAAGTGGTAACCCGTCACGAATGGCTTACCTCAACCGAGTTTACTGATATTATCGCCATCAGTCAAATGACACCGGGACCTATCGGCATCAATTCTGCCACCTATGTAGGCTATTCGGCGGTAGTAGGCGCAGGCTATTCGCATGCCATGGGTATTCTGGGTTCTATCATTACGACAGGTGCCGTAGTGCTGCCCTCGTTTATTCTGATGATATTTATCAGCCGTTTCTTTCTTAAATATCAGAAACATCCCGCTGTAACTGCAGTGTTTAGCGGATTACGTCCTGGTGTAGTAGGTTTGCTGGCAGCCGCAGCTTTAGTATTAATGAATGGAGAAAACTTCGGTACCGGCTATCTGCAAACCATTGTCAGCGCCGCATTATTCCTTGCTGTATTTATTGCCTCCTACCGTTTCAAAACCAATCCGATACTTCTTATCGTAATAAGCGGTATAGTGGGATACATTGTGTATAATTAAGAAGCTGTTTTGAATTTCTCCAAAAAGTTTTTCTTGGCTTGATGTATCCGTTTTCGTGTGTGCTTTGGGCGATTTTTTGGTCCTTTTCGCTCCTGTTCTTCGTCAGATAGCCCGCTATCTTCCTCTTCACAGAAGCGAAAATGCCTCAAAAACTCATCCCAAATCATCGCACGATAAATTCAAAACAGCTTCTAAGAAACTGTTTTGAATTTCATCGTCAACGGATGGTATTATATGACCTTACCAATTTTTCGTCTTTCCGGATGCCACGAATAGCAAGCCAGTTGCATATCAGCGAAATAAGAGGAAGGCAAACAGTCCACGACGGAGTAAAGCTACCATAAGCGGGCGACAAAGAATATACATATATGATGCCCGCCAGAACGGAAAGTAGCAATGCTACACTCCCCCCTGCCGTAACTCTGATTTGTTTCATCCGTGTTTTATAAAGGAAAATAGCGACGAAAGGCAATAATGCGGATACCGACAAAAGCGCACACAAAGGCCATGGTGTATAATCAACCGTAGCATCAGATGCTATGACGGATAAAACCGTTAATTGCGACACTGCCGTATCGGTATAAAAATGTCCCACTGGCATACACAAAGCGACTACCGACAAAACGGCTGACACAAATAAATAAATAGTCTGAATACGTTGTATCATGATTGGTTGTTTTTTTAGACAGTTAACAAAAACAAAAAAACACAGAAGCGTATGTTGCTACCTTCCCGCTGTCGGAAAGGAATTTACGACAATACGTGTCTGTGTCTTCACTTATAAAAACGAATTATTGCAATTTCTCTTTTTCTTTTGCCGGATTACGATAATATACTTTGCCTTCAATGTATTCTTGTGTGGCAATCAGCGTAGGTTTCGGCAGTTTCTCATAATAACGGGAAATTTCAATCTGCTCTCTGTTTTCGAACACCTCTTCCAAATTATCATTATACGAAGCGAACTCTTGCAGCTTTTTCGACAAATCGTTCTTCATTTCCACGCTAATCTGGTTCGCGCGTTTACCAATGATGGCTACAGTCTCATAGATATTGCCCGTATCTTCACACAATTCCATCAGGTTACGGGTAATGGTATTGGTAGGAGCGTTTGTTTTTTTGTAATCCATAATTTTACTTTATTATAAACCTTGATTAATCTTCATCTTTCACATATTTGCTGGCATCCTGAAATATCTTTTCTACTTCAGGCATATACTTGCTTTCGGGAAACTCATTCTTGAATGCGTAATACTCGTCTATCGTTTCACGCATACGCTCTTCCTGCTTTTCAAGAACGCTTTCTTTCGCCATATCATATTTAGCACGTAAAATCAGTATGGAGAGATCTTCTCTCCGTTTGGTATAAGGATAATCACGCAACACATTCTGCGCGGTTACTACCGCAGCCAGGTAATTGTTACCTGTACTGCTGTATACGGTGTTTCCTGTGTACGAACCTAAATCGTAATACAATTTAGCGGAAAGATATTCTTTCTCCACCAGTTTGTCCTGCAACTCGAATATCATATCCTGAGCCAAATCCTTACGCGAGCTTTCAGGGAAATATTCAATGAACATTTGTAATTCCTGAATGGCTTTATATGTGCTTGATTGGTCCAAACGAGGCTCCGGTGTGTCCAGATATAGTGCTTTTCCACAGAAGAAACGTGCCAATTCAGTATATGTCCCGCGTGGATAAGTAGTATAATATACGTTGAAATAATGGGATGCTGAGATGTAATCCCCTTGGTTGAAATAAGTCATAGCCAACATATAAGCCGACTCTTCTGCATTGGCCGTACCTTTCAGGATAGGAATCAATTCTTCCAGCAGCGTAGCTGCACGACTATTCTGCCCTTTGGCAAAATAGCCTTTTGCCGCCTCATATTTATATTCGTAGTCCGTGCTCTTAAGCACAGTATTATACTCCCCGCACGAAGACAACGCCCCGCCAAGAAGCAATGCCGCAACAATATACTTTTTCATATTTATCAATATAGTTGTGCAAAAGTACGGCTTTCTGTCGAATAATGCAACTTCTCAATAAATTTTAATACAAAAATCCCCTACTTTCCGTTTACGATGAAAAATTATATGTAACTTTACGTGCTTTTTCAAACATATCTAAACACAAGAAGTTATGAATTTCGAACTCGTATCAGACTATCAGCCTACCGGAGACCAGCCGGAAGCCATTGCACAACTGACTGAAGGAGTCAAGAACGGTGTCCCTGCGCAAACCTTATTGGGAGTCACCGGTTCGGGCAAGACGTTTACCATAGCCAATGTTATCAAAAACATCAATAAACCCACTTTGATATTGAGTCACAATAAGACATTGGCAGCCCAACTGTATGGCGAGTTCAAGAATTTTTTCCCGCATAATGCTGTAGAATATTATGTATCCTATTACGATTATTACCAGCCCGAAGCCTATCTGCCTTCAACCGACACCTATATAGAAAAGGACCTTGCCATCAATGAAGAAATCGACAAACTCCGGCTGGCTGCCACATCCGCCTTGCTTTCGGGACGAAACGATGTGGTCGTAATATCATCGGTATCTTGCATCTATGGCATGGGCAATCCGGCCGACTTTTATAAAAATGTGATCAACCTGAAAAAGGGGATGCTGATAGACCGGAACGTGTTTTTACGGCGGTTGGTAGACAGCTTATATGTGCGAAACGATATCGAACTGAACCGAGGAAACTTCCGGGTAAAGGGTGATACGGTAGATATTTTCCTTGCTTATACCGATAATGCTTTGCGAGTGATGTTCTGGGATGACGAAATAGACGCCATCGAAGAAATTGACCCTATATCCGGACACAAGTTAGCAGAGTTTGATGAATATAAAATCTACCCAGCCAATCTTTTCATGACAACGAAAGAAAGCGTGCTGCGGGCAATCCACGAAATAGAAGACGACCTGACGAAACAAGTAGCATGGTTCGAGGAACAAGGAAAGACATTCGAAGCCAAACGGCTGTATGAACGGGTTACTTACGACATGGAAATGCTTCGGGAACTGGGGCATTGTTCAGGAATCGAAAACTACTCGCGCTATTTCGACGGAAGAGCACCCGGCACACGCCCGTACTGTCTGCTCGACTTTTTCCCAAAAGACTTTCTGATGGTTATCGATGAAAGCCATGTCAGTGTACCTCAACTTCGTGCCATGTATGGCGGCGACCGTGCCCGTAAAGAAAACCTTATCACTTATGGGTTCCGTCTGCCCGCAGCCATGGACAATCGTCCGCTGAAATTTGAAGAGTTTCAGGAAATGGCAAGACAAGTCATCTATGTCAGTGCTACTCCCGATGATTACGAATTGGAACAAAGTGAAGGCATTGTAGTAGAACAGGTCATCCGCCCTACAGGATTATTGGATCCTGTTATCGAAGTCCGCCCCAGCATGAATCAGGTCGACGACTTGATGGAAGAAATCCAGCAGCGCATCGAAGTGCAGGAAAGAGTGTTGGTCACTACCCTGACCAAACGCATGGCGGAAGAACTGACCGAATACTTGCTTCACAATGGCATACGCTGCACTTACATCCATAGCGATGTGGAAACGTTAGAACGGGTAAAGATTATGGATGATTTGCGTCAAGGAATCTATGATGTGCTGGTAGGAGTCAATCTGCTTCGAGAAGGGTTAGACCTGCCCGAAGTATCGTTAGTCGCTATCTTGGATGCCGACAAAGAGGGCTTCCTCCGTTCACACCGCTCGCTGACACAAACAGCCGGACGTGCTGCCAGGAATGTCAATGGTAAAGTCATCATGTATGCAGACAAAATAACCGACAGCATGAAACTTACGATTGATGAGACCAACCGCAGACGTGCCAAACAGTTAGCCTACAATGAAGCGCACGGCATTACACCTCAGCAAATCAAACGTGCATACAACAATGTTCTGTTAGAGAAAACAGAAAATGAAACTCAAACCCAAAAACAACCGAAAGCCTATACCGATGCCCCCGAGCAACTCTATGCCGCGGCCGACCCGATTGTACAATATATGTCGAAGGAGCAATTGCAGAAGAGCATCAACCGCACCCGGAAACTGATGCAAGAAGCTGCCAAAAAACTCGATTTTATCGAGGCGGCACAATACCGCGACGAATTGCTTCGCTTAGAAGAACAATTGAAAGAGAAATAATCTTTAACCTGGCGGAATGCGGGATACTCATATTAGAAGCTGTTTTGAATTTCTCCAAAAAGTTTTTCTTGGCTTGATGTATCCGTTTTCGTGTGTGCTTTGGGCGATTTTTTGGCCCTTTTCGCTCCTGTTCTTCGTCAGATAGCCCGCTATCTTCCTCTTCACAGAAGCGAAAATGCCTCAAAAACTCATCCCAAATCATCGCACGATAAATTCAAAACAGCTTCTACAAAATGTAAGCTGGCTGAACGAAGTCTAGTAAAAGCCGGGAAGTAAGCATTCGAAAAAATGCCATTCCTCATTCCTTCATGATTAGGAATAAGGAATGGCATCCGCTACAAGTCCGCAAAAAACAACAGGCAAATTTCAGGACTATTTTAAATTCACCGTCTTTGTTATGCCAGGGAAGACGGTCAACCGGGCTGTCCCGCCATTGCTTATCTCCACATTCGTGTACCGTGCCTCTACCACCACCTTGCCGTCCAGCCTGATGATGCCCCATTGCCGGGGATTGGCTTCCACGGCACAATAGTTGCCCACGGGGTTCTGCATGCTGCGGTAAATGGGCGGGACGATGATGCGGCAGCCTGCTCTCAGCCCCCATTTTAATCCCGATTGGAACGGAACGGCATCTTGTATTTGGACCAGCCGCATCTGCTGTTTCTTTTCTTTTTCCCGTTGATGGTCCGCTTTCATCTTAGCGGCCATCGCCTCGGCTTCCGCTTTTAACCGTGATACCGCCACATCAAAATCCTCGTCTTGTGTCTTTGGGTGCTCGCAGGCGATGTATTGCTTTTCCTTGCCGTCCATGGCATGGTAATAATTTCCCTTTCCGTCCGTAATCACGATGTTGCCGTCTGCCAGTTCGCCACAGAATCCATAGTATTCGTCTTCGTCATCCGCCAGGATGCACACACAATCCTGATGAAGGAAAGCATCCTCGCAGTCTATGTGTCTGAACTTACGGTTGTCGGTCAGACCAGTATAAATCCGCAAATAGAAGCCCCGTGCCACCAAGTCAAAGCTGTTTATTCCTAACGGACTCTTATAGACATGCTTGGTACGGCTATAATACACCATTCCGACCCTCAGCATCTCAATCCTCCCATATTTCAGCACTTCCGGTTTCCCGTTATACAGCTTGGCTGTTTTCAAATCGATGTAAAATGTATGTCCGGTATTGTCCGTCACGGCAACAATGTCGTCCGGCAGGAATTTCATGTACCGATACCGGTTGAGCTTCATCCGTATATTCCCGTTCCCATCCACAATGCCGACCCGGTTGTCATCGAACCTCACGGCTGCACAATTGTCTTTCACGTCAAATACGGTGCGGTATTGCGCTTTGGTTGTAAGGGTCTGTCCCATCTTCAATCCCCAAAGCCCACTTTGACGGTCTTTATATGGTTTCAGAGCTTCTGCTTGCGAAGCGTTATTATCAAACAGGGAAGAACCGCTTTGCAGGTAATCCATCAACTGTCCGTGCGATACAATCGTTTCCAGCAAACCGTCCGCATTCAATGTCTCGTCTTTCATTTGCCCGGCAGCCATACAGGAAACATTTTTTTCGTTTGCGGTTGGATAGCCTTTTCCTGCCAACCGTCCCTCGAACATGGCCTGCCAGTCCCGGTAAGCTGTTGGCAATCCGAACAGGCGGTACAGCCCCACGTTGTCTATCAGCATACACGTTTCCTTGCCTTCCGTCTTGCGCAATCCACGTCCCACCTGTTGAAGGTACTTGGCAAGCGAAAGGGTTGGCCGAGCCATTTGCACGAACTCCACGTCCGGACAATCGAACCCCTCGCTGAACACATCCACATTCACCAACACTTGAATCTTGCCACCCTTGAAGTCCTCTACCATTTGTTTACGCAACTTGGCGGTTGTCTTGCTGTCAATAGCGACAGCATTCACACCTTTCTTATTATAGTATTCGGCGATGTTCCGTGCGTGGCTGATGCTGACGGCGTACACAATGCCTTTCTTTCCAAGGGCATATTGCCGCACACTTTCATACAATCGCTCGATAGTCGGACGACAGTTCAGTACCTTGTCCATCTCCTTCACTTGGAAATCCCCGTCCGCGCCCCGTTTCTCCAAACCATCTATTAGCTTTTGGTCTTCACTGTCCGGACGTATGGACACATAATCGAAAGGAGAAAGCCATCCTTGCCTGATAAAGTCCGCGATACTATCCGAGGTTATCAGCACCTCAAACAAGTCCGTAAACCCCTTGCGGTTCAGTCGGCAAGGCGTGGCGGTCATGCCTAATTTCTTCGCTTCCGGATAGCGTAGCCACAGTTCTTGGTAGGTTTCTGCCAATGCATGATGGGCTTCGTCTATCACAATCAGGCTCGGCCTTTCACCATTCACGTCCTCCCAATGCCTTGACAGCCATTGGATGGACATCACCTTTACCCGTCCGTCTTCTTTGGATATGCCATACCGCGCCACAGTTTCCTCTATCTGCTCCACCAGTTCCCGACGGTGGGCGACAATCCAGACGTATTGGACTTGCTTACTTTTCAAATGGTCATAAATGACAGAAGCAAGCAGGTGCGTTTTGCCTGTTCCTGTGGGCATCTGCACCATGACGCTATGGTGCTGTTGCCATTCAGTGAAGAGCGAATGCTTTATGTTATGTTGGTAGTTACGCAACATAGCGACAAATAACGCCTTTTTGCTTACGCATAGAAAAGAAGTCTGGGCAAAAAGACGGCTTGATTGCTTTTACCGGATAGTGTAACGTAAACGTCCAATTCTGACGTTCCCCCTGCATTACAAGCGGAACGTCTAAGAAGCTGTTTTGAATTTATCGTGCGATGATTTGGGATGAGTTTTTGAGGCATTTTCGCTTCTGTGATGAGGAAGATAGCGGGCTATCTGACGAAAAACAGGAGCGGAAAGGACCAAAAAATCGCCCAAAGCACACACGAAAACGGATACATCAAGCCAAGAAAAACTTTTTGGAGAAATTCAAAACAGCTTCTAAATTCCCTTGACGCAGGTGCAGACCGTTGCTCACACGCAGGTCCATCAATATACGAACTTCAGTAGCCGGCCCTTCCTTCTGTTGGCCTTCTTCTTTGGGCTTGTCCGTTTTCGCTTGGGAAGGACGGTCCGAAACGTTTACTTCCACTACCTTGTGCCGGGTATCTTTGTACCATTTCTCAAACAGGTTATAGGGCACGTTGTTCCTGTGACAGAACGTCTGGATGTTCTCCCCTTTCGGGTAGGCCTCACCTTTGTAGCGGATGAAAAGCCTTTCAAAGCCTTTCAAAATCTTCACTGCTGTACATATCATTATAATTTTAGTGTTAACAGCGCGAAGGTAGGCACAGCTAACTGAATGGGCAGTACGTCAGTTTTGGACGCTTACTACCGTTTCGTTTCTCGTTGAAACAAACCACACATAGAAGATAGTTTTTGAGATGCTCCCGAATTTAGGGAAATGTTTTTTTAAAGCGCTGCTATTTCTTCCAGGCTAAGTCCGGTAGCTTCCACTATG
>ULVE01080910.1_pt1 | contig 30188 bp, 22 predicted proteins | sample 1959161 | NCBI WGS metagenome assembly ULVE01 (sample SAMEA4835778, study PRJEB28245) | human gut metagenome | biome: gut microbiome; material: fecal sample | place: Denmark | collected 2008
ACAGCTTCTTAGAGCCTGTTTAAATTTTCCAATAAAGTAATGTGACATCAGGTTCTTTTGTGTTTGTTTTTGCCGATATATGTATGATAATCAGCTTTTGAAAGAAATGCTATCTGTTTTCAGCCTTCTTGCTTTTATGTTTTCCGTATGGAGGACGTACGTTTTTGGTACGGAAAACGTACGTCCTCGGTAGGGAAAACGTATGTTTTTGGGACGGAGGACGTAAAAGGAAGTGTTTTGTGGTGCGAATAGAATGCATGTGCAAAATCGAATGTTAGAAGACACTGTTTTGAATTATCGCCAAAAGCGTACACGCAAACGGATACATCAAGACGGGAAAAAACTTTTTGTAGAAATTCAAAACAGTTTCTTAAATTTTCCGTACCTTTGCGCTTCATTTTTTTATCATTATATAAACCACTTAAATTTTTTTGAGTATGATGAATTTCAAAGAAGGACATTGGAATAAAGAAATCAACGTCACCGATTTCGTGAAGACAAACATTACCCCTTACGAAGGCGACGCGTCTTTTCTGACTGGTCCTACCGAACGTACGAAATCTGTGTGGAATAAGTGTCTGGAGGCACTTGCCGAAGAACGTGCTAACAATGGTGTGCGCTCGCTCGACCCCTCAACTGTTTCTACCATTACTTCGTTTGCGCCCGGTTATATAGATAAGGAGAACGAGGTGATAGTCGGATTGCAGACCGATGAATTGCTGCGCCGTGCCATCAAACCTTTCGGAGGAATTAAAGTGGTAGAAAAGGCTTGCCGTGAGAATGGGCTTGAAGTGGATCCCAAAGTAAAAGATATATTTACACATTATCGCAAGACGCATAACGATGGCGTGTTTGACGCTTACACGGAAGAAATACGTTCGTTCCGTTCGTTAGGCTTCTTGACAGGTTTGCCCGATAACTATGCGCGTGGACGTATCATCGGAGATTACCGTCGTTTGGCTTTATATGGTCTTGACAGGCTGATTGAAGCCAAGCAGGACGATTTGCGTCATTTGGTTAGTCCGATGACCGATGAGCGGATTCGTCTGCGTGAAGAGGTTGCAGAGCAGATTAAAGCATTGAAAGAAATCAAGATTTTGGGTGAACAATATGGTCTCGACTTGAGTCGTCCGGCGGAAACGGCCCAGGAAGCCGTACAATGGGTATATATGGCTTACCTGGCTGCGGTGAAAGAACAGGACGGTGCAGCTATGTCGTTGGGTAATGTATCTTCGTTTCTTGATATTTATATCGAATACGATATGGCGCATGGAAAACTGGATGAGATTCATGCCCAGGAGTTGATAGACCAGTTCGTAATCAAATTGCGCATGGTGCGCCATCTGCGTATGCAGGCATATACCGATATCTTTGCCGGAGACCCGACCTGGGTAACTGAATCTATCGGCGGACGTTTCAACGATGGACGTGTGAAGGTGACAAAGACTTCGTTCCGCTTTTTGCAGACTTTATATAATTTAGGCCCTTCACCCGAACCGAACCTGACGGTATTGTGGAGTCCGCAGTTGCCCGAAGGTTTCAAGGACTTCTGTGCCCAAGTGTCCATTGACACGTCTTCTATTCAATATGAAAACGATGATTTGATGCGTGAAGTGCGTGGCTCGGACGATTATGGTATTGCTTGCTGTGTGTCTTATCAGGATATAGGCAGGCATATCCAGTTCTTCGGCGCGCGTTGCAATTTGGCAAAAGCACTTTTGCTTGCCATCAATGGCGGGCGATGCGAGAATACCGGTACGGTGATGGTAAAAGATATTCCGGTATTGAGCAGCGATGAACTGAATTTCGAAGAAGTGCTTGCCAATTACAAGAAAGTATTGAAAGAAATGGCGCGTGTATATAATGATGCGATGAACATCATTCACTATATGCACGACAAATATTATTACGAAAAGGCACAGATGGCATTTGTCGATACAAATCCTGAAATTAATCTGGCGTACGGTGTAGCTGGTATGTCGATTGCGATTGATTCGCTTTCGGCTATTAAATATGCAAAAGTGAAAGCACGCCGTAATGACATCGGCCTGACGGAAGGATTTGATATTGAGGGTGAGTTCCCTTGCTTCGGAAACGATGATGACCGTGTAGACCATTTGGCGGTAGACTTGATTTATTATTTTGATGAAGAGTTGAAAAAACTTCCGGTTTACAAGCATGCGAAACCGACTCTTTCCATCCTGACCATTACTTCGAATGTGATGTACGGAAAGAAGACTGGTGCTACTCCCGACGGGCGTGCCAAAGGTGTGGCTTTTGCTCCAGGTGCCAATCCGATGCATGGACGTGATAAGAATGGTGCGATTGCTTCGTTAAGTTCGGTCGCTAAGTTACGTTATCGTGATTCGCAGGATGGCATCAGCAATACATTCTCGATTGTGCCGAAATCGTTGGGCGTAGACCGTGAAAGCCGTATTGAGAATCTGGTTACGCTCATGGATGGTTATTTCGTGAAAGGTGCGCATCATCTGAATGTAAATGTGTTGAACCGTGAAATGTTGGAGGATGCGATGGAACATCCTGAAAAATATCCGCAACTGACTATCCGTGTTTCGGGTTATGCCGTCAACTTCATTAAATTGAGCCGTGAGCATCAGTTAGAGGTTATTTCACGTAGTTTCCACGAACGGATGTAATTGTTTTTAGAACCGGGCACAGGGATTACAGATGGTTCAGTTGGTAATGAAAATGCTGTGTCTCTGTGTTTGAAATTCAAAATCGCAATTAGATGATTAGAGTGCATTCTTACGAATCTTTGGGCACTTACGACGGACCGGGTATCCGGCTGGTCGTTTTTCTGCAGGGATGTAATTTCCGTTGCTTGTATTGCGCCAATCCTGACACCATTGATTGCAAAGGAGAAAGTAAAGAAGTCGCCCCGGAAGAGATTTTGCGCATGGCGGTCAGCCAGAAACCTTTTTTTGGCAAAAAGGGCGGCATAACGTTTAGTGGGGGAGAGCCTACCTTTCAAGCGAAGGCATTGCTTCCTTTGTTCCGGATGCTGAAAGAAGCAGGCATCCATATTTGCGTAGATACGAATGGAGGTATTTGGAACGAAGAGGTAAAGGAGCTGCTGATGCTTGCTGATTTGGTGTTGCTCGATGTGAAAGAATTCAATGACGAGCGTCATCGCCGGCTGACCTCACGAAGTAATGCGCAAACCCTGCAGACGGCAGCCTGGCTGGAAGCGAATGGGAAACCTTTCTGGCTGCGCTATGTATTGGTGCAAGGATATAGTGCTTTCCGTGAAGACATCGAGGCCTTGGGTAAACATTTCAAAGCCTATCGGATGATAGAGCGGGTAGAAATTTTACCTTATCATACGCTCGGTGTCCATAAGTATGAAGCGATGGGGTTGGATTATCAGTTGAAAGGAGTGGAACCGAATACTTCTGAACAGTTGGAAGAAGCCCGTGTACTCTTCCAGTCTTATATGAATAAGGTATATGTGAATTGATGTTTATACGGTGCGCTTTTGAGGGAGTATTATCCAGGGAAGATTGAGAACCTGTTTAAATTTTTCCGGTAAAGTCATATTGACAGGTTTCTTTTGCGTTTGTTCCCGGTCTGTTTTCCCGATTTTATGCGTCTCAGATAACCCTATTCTCTTTATAAAATCAGCAAAACGTCCTCGAAAACAATGCTCAAATAAGAAGCTGTTTTGAATTTATCGCCCAAAGCACACACGAAAACGGATACATCAAGTCAAGAAAAACTTTTTGGAGAAATTCAAAACAGCTTCTAAACCTGGGCAAACTTTAAACAGGTTTTCAATGCAGTAACATAAAATCATGGGGCTTTTCATGAGGATATATGGAAAGGATCTGTGACTTTGTGTTACTGCATTCAATTTCCCAATCAGGATGTGTCTTTTCTGGATGGAGAACGTTTTTATACTGTCTGGTGATTGATGCAAATACCTTTCAGGTACCATTCGTATAAACGGTGGATACCTTCGTCTATTTCCACTTTGTGGTGCCAACCCAGACCGTGCAGTTTGGTTACATCTGTCAGTTTGCGTGGGGTACCGTCAGGTTTTGAAGCATCCCAACGCAATTCGCCTTTGAATCCGATTTCTTTTACAATCTTTTCTGCCAGTTCCCGGATGCTCAGTTCCTTACCTGTACCTACGTTGATATGGCAGTTACGGATTTCCTTATCACCTTCTTTGTAAGTGTCTTTAAAATCCACATTCAATAACACGTGTACGCTGGCATCTGCCATTTCCTCACTCCATAAAAATTCGCGCAACGGTTTTCCTGTTCCCCATAAGGTGACGGCTTCGGCAGTGATTCCAAATTTAGCCAGTTTAGCCAAAATCTCATTGTCCGTGTTATTTCCGTTGACACCTTCTACCGGACGCAGGTTGATATCTTTGCGTACAGCTTCCCAATCTCCTTCGTTCAGGCATTTCGCCAAGTATACCTTGCGTATCATAGCCGGAAGTACGTGGCTGTTCTCCAGATGGAAATTATCATTGGGCCCGTAAAGGTTGGTAGGCATCACGGCAATGTAGTTGGTTCCGTATTGTAAATTGAAGCTTTCACACATCTTCAGTCCTGCTATCTTGGCAATGGCATACGGTTCGTTGGTATATTCTAAGGAAGAGGTGAGGAGCGCTTCTTCTTTCATCGGTTGAGGAGCTTCACGCGGATAGATGCAGGTGCTTCCTAAGAAAAGCAGTTTCTTTACCCCGTGACGGAAGCTTTCGCCGATAACGTTTTGCTGTATCTGCAAGTTTTGATAAATGAAATCGGCACGGTATTGCAGGTTTGCCATGATACCGCCTACGTGTGCTGCCGCTAATACCACGGCTTCAGGCTGTTCTTTGTCGAAGAATTGTTTTACCGCTACGCCGTCCAGTAAATCGAGTTCTTTGTGGCTGCAGCCGACTAAGTTCGTGTATCCTCTTTGCAGGAGATTGTTCCAAATGGCTGATCCGACCAATCCGTGATGTCCTGCCACATATATTTTTGCTGATTTGTCTAACATGAGTTTATCGTTTGATTCAGAGTTAAAGGAATAGGGGAATGATTGTTTCAAAATCAATCATTCTGCTATATTCGGTAAATATTGATTTTGCTTCTTATTTAGTCTATTATTCTTTTTTATCCAATTCAGCTTTCAGGTGCAGCTTCTTTACAAACTGCATATCGTGTTCCACCATAATGCGGACCAGTTCGCGGAACGGAGTTTTGGTAGGATTCCAACCTAAGGTCTCTTTAGCTTTGGTAGGATCGCCTAAAAGCTGTTCTACTTCACAGGGACGGAAATACTTCGGGTCGACTTCTACCAGAATACGGCCTGTGGCTTTGTCAATGCCTTTTTCATCCACGCCACTGCCTTGCCACTCTAATTCTATGCCTAAATATTGGAATGCCAGCGTGCAGAATTCACGAACGGTATGCATTTCTCCTGTAGCGATTACGAAATCTTCTGGTGTGTCGTGTTGTAAAATGAGCCACATGCATTCCACGTAATCTTTCGCATATCCCCAGTCGCGTTTGGCATCGAGATTTCCCAAATACAACTTATCTTGGAAACCTTGTTTGATGCGTGCTGCCGCTAATGTGATTTTGCGGGTCACAAATGTTTCCCCCCGCCGTTCGCTTTCGTGATTAAAAAGGATTCCGTTTACGGCAAACATTCCATAGCTTTCACGGTAGTTTTTTGTAATCCAGAAGCCGTATTGTTTTGCTACTCCATAAGGGGAGCGGGGATAGAAAGGAGTGGTTTCTTTTTGGGGAATTTCCTGTACTTTACCAAACAATTCCGATGTGGAAGCCTGGTAGATGCGGCAAGTCTTGTCTAATCCGCAGATACGCACTGCTTCTAATAAACGCAGTGTGCCAATGGCGTCGGCTTCTGCTGTATATTCGGGCACATCAAATGACACTTTTACATGACTTTGCGCTGCCAGATTGTAAATCTCCGTAGGATGGATGTCGCTGATGATACGGATAAGCGAGCTGGAGTCGGTCATATCTCCCCAATGGAGGTTTACTAAACGGCTTTTTTTCATATCGCGCACCCATTCGTCTAAATACAAGTGTTCGATGCGTCCTGTATTGAATGAGGAGGAACGGCGCAGGATACCGTGTACTTCATATCCTTTTTCTATCAGGAATTCAGCAAGATAGGAACCGTCTTGTCCCGTAATGCCGGTAATTAATGCTACTTTTCTCATAATCCGTTGCTTTTGTAATGGTTGTATAAGGCAAAGGTAACGATTATTCTCTTATCAAACAAACTTAGTCTCTTCTGAAAATGTCGCGTGTGTAAACTTTCTCTTTGACATCGTCCAAACAGGTGTCATAACGGTTGGCGATAATCGCTTGGCTTTGTGATTTAAAAGTATTCAAATCGTTTATTACTTTACTTCCAAAGAATGTACTGCCGTCTTCCAATGTAGGTTCGTAGATAATGACTGTGGCACCTTTCGCTTTGATGCGTTTCATTACGCCTTGGATGCTGCTTTGACGGAAATTATCGCTGTGGCTCTTCATTGTAAGGCGATAAACGCCGATGGTACATTGCTTTTCTTCCTTAGGGTTGTAAGCTCCTCGGTTGTAATAGTCGTAGTAGCCTGCTTTGTGCAGTACGCGGTCGGCTATGAAGTCTTTTCGTGTGCGATTACTTTCTACGATAGCCTGAATTAGGTTTTCGGGTACATCCGCATAATTAGCTAATAGTTGTTTGGTGTCCTTGGGTAAGCAATAACCTCCGTAACCGAAGCTGGGATTATTGTAATGTGTACCGATGCGTGGGTCGAGACAAACACCATCGATGATGGCTTTCGTGTCCAATCCTTTCATTTCGGCATAAGTATCCAGTTCGTTGAAATAAGAAACCCGTAAAGCAAGGTAAGTATTGGCAAACAGTTTGACAGCTTCTGCTTCGGTGGATCCCATAAACAGCGTGTCTATGTTTTCTTTGATAGCGCCTTCTTGAAGCAAGGCTGCAAAAATATGGGCGGCTTTATCTAATTTTGCGTCATTTTCGGGCCTCCCGACGATGATTCGACTGGGGTAAAGGTTATCGTAGAGTGCTTTGCTTTCACGCAGGAATTCGGGTGAGAAAATAATATTGGCATTCCCCGTTTTTTGACGGATGCTTTCTGTGTAGCCTACGGGGATTGTGCTTTTAATGACCATTATAGCGGCCGGGTTTACCTGTGTCACTAATTCGATTACTTCTTCCACATGGCTGGTGTCGAAGTAGTTTTTTACAGGGTCATAGTTGGTTGGGGCGGCTATGACGACAAAATCGGCGTCGGCATAAGCTTTTGCACCGTCCAGCGTAGCTGTAAGGTCCAAGTTTTTTTCTGCCAGGTATTTTTCGATGTAATCATCCTGAATGGGGGACAGGCGTTGGTTAATCATGTCTACCTTTTCGGGGATGATGTCAACGGCTGTCACCTGGTGGTGCTGGCTCAGCAAAGTGGCTATACTAAGGCCTACATAGCCTGTTCCTGCCACGGCTATTTTCAATTTTTCCATTCGTATTGTCCTTTTATGTTCAATATCTTAAAACAACAAATCGCATCAGTCTACAAGGCTTGTTCCAGTATGACTGATGCGATGTCTCTTTGCTGCGTTATCGCAGGCTATTTCTCTTATTTTTTCTTCTTTTGTGCTTCAGAGTAGCCGTAACCGTATCCGTAGCCATAGCCGTAAGCTTTGCCTCCGTATCCGTACTTGGCACCATAACCGTATCCGTAGCTGTTCTTGCGCTTGCTCATATCAATATCGTTGATAACGGTAGCCAGTTTGGGGAATTTCTTCTCGTCACGCAATACATTGATGTAACGGTAACCAGCTTTCGGAGTGACATCTGCACGACAAACATAAACACACATATCTGCCACACGTCCGATGATAGCGGTATCTGTCACCATCGCAATCGGAGCGGTATCAAGTATAATGTAGTCGTAACGTTGCTTCAACAAATCGATAGCGCGGTTCAATACATCGCGGGCTACCAGCTCGGTCGGGTTGGGAGGTACAGGACCACCTGGCAAGATGTCCAGATTCGGACTGATATCAGAATGCTGAATCATGTCGAATAAGTTAACGTGCTCAGGATCTGCAAGGTAGTTTGTAATACCCTCCGCATGGCGGGAAAGATTGAATACCTTATTTAATCCGGGCTTACGGATATCCATACCTACAATAATTGTTTTCTTGCCTAAGAAAGCAAGGCTGACAGCAGTATTACCTGCAACGAACGATTTACCTTCACCCGGCTGAGTAGAAGAAAACAGGATGACTTTCTGTTCTTTGTCGAGCATGAAAAGCAGGTTGGTACGTAAACCGCGGAATGTTTCTTCCATGATGTCGTTCTTGTTTTCCCGAACCACAATAGCACCTTTTTCCGGCTTTTTGCATCGAGGCAATTCAGCCAAAACTGGTATGTCGGTCAGATGTTCTACATCTTCACGGTTTTCTATTTTGTATTTCAACAAATCACGCAGATAGACGATACCGACTGGGATGGCCAATCCCAATATCAAAGCTGCAAGTGCAATGATTTTCTTTTTGGGAGCAACCGGGTTCTTGTCAGCCAAAGCATCTTCGATGATGCGGCCGTTATTAGCAGTAGCTGCCAGTGTGATAGCATTCTCCTCACGTTTTTGTAGCAACATGGTATACAGCGCAGCTTTGATCTCCTGTTGGCGTGCGATGCTTAAGAATTCTTTTTCTTGCAACGGCGCATTGCTGATACGTCCCTCAAATTTGCGTGCCTGTCGTTCAATGTCGATTTTAGCGATATTCAAACCTTTCAGTACGCTTTCTACCGTAGTTTGCACACTATGGCGCATGGCTTCTATTCCTGCATTCATATTGATAACGGCAGGATTGCTTTCTGATGATGTGCGAAGCAAACGGTTGCGTTCGATAATCATCGTATTATATTGGTCGATGACCGAAGACAAGTTTTGGTCTTGCAAGCCAACGTTCGACGGAATGACTTCACCGTTGTTTTTAGGGTCATTGATGTAATTTTTCAAGAATTCCACCAATTGGATTTGAGTGGCGTTTTCTACACGTTGTTGACCGTATTTTGAACTTTCTTCCAAAGCCAACTGTGCATCGCTTGTCAAGTCTGTCAAGCCAGAACGTTGTTTGAAATCAGCTAATTCAGTCTCTGCCGTACCCAATTCACGGTTGATGATTCCTATACGTTCCTCGATGAACTCAGCCGTTTTTTGCGCTACTTCATTCTTTTCATCATTGGCGTCACGGTTATAGAAAGCTACCAGACAGTTCACAAAGTCTATTGCACGTTGTTTGTCGGTGTTTTGCACTGCCAACTGGGCAATAGTAGTCGTTTTAGAAGTAGCTTCTACTGTCAGGCTTTCCATATATGCGTTGGCGGTAGCGGTCGGAGCGTTGATATATGCCACGAGATTCATATTTTCCTCCATTGGCTCAGGAAGTGAGTCGTTGCGTGTAAAGTTTATCACGCCTATGGGAGTAGGCAGTACGGCAGGAAGGCGGTCGAACGACTTGCTGACTTCCTCTTCTTCTTCATCGAGTGTATATTCAGCATGTACATCCAGTTTGCCATCCGTCGTGTATTTCATGTTCAGCTTTACAGGAGCTTCCAGTTTATCAGCTTCTTCGGGCGTCAAGAAAACGTTGACCGGCGATGTCTTATAAAGAGGAATATCGTATCCTGTAACGCGATCTTCGGCCACACTGATATACAAGCGTAATTCGTTCACGGCTTTTTTTATCAGTGTGCGCGAGTGCAGAATCTCCACTTCGTTATCGAAGTTACTGGTCATAGAGAACATCCCTAAATCTTGTATGGCAGCCAAGGGAGAAGCTGCGGTGTTTCCTCCTTTTTGTTCTTCTTCCTTAATGAGGACGGCAGCGGTTACATTGTATACGGGCGGTTGGTAACGCAGGTAAAGGAATGCCACTATCAGGCAGGCGATTACGCTGATTACAAACCACGGCCAGTAAGCGAGATACTTGAAGAAAATTGCATACAGGTTGATATTCTCTTCGCTGTTCTGTTCGTTGATGTTTTGTTCTTCCATACGTTTATAAGTTCTTTAGTTTGTGGCTTTTTGCCGCAGATTATACGTATTGCTTTTATCAGAAAGTCCGCATAGATGATATGGCGTACATCCGGATTTTCAACTTCTATATTTGGTTTTATTGTTTAATTAAGTATGTTCACTATCAAGCTGGCGATAGATACCAAGATTGATGTCGCGGAGATAACCGTCGTTGTGGTATTACCGATATCCGAGTTCTTCGCTTTTGTCTTGTTGGGAGTGACATAAATGATGTCATTCTGGCGAAGGTAGAAGTAGGGTGAGAGCACGATGTCGCTCTTTGTAAGGTCTAATTCTACGATTTCGCGTTTCCCGTTCGGGTCTTCCCGGATGAGTTTTACATTGGTACGCACACCGTATACGGTCATGTCGCCTGCCATAGCCAATGCTTCGAGTACGTTTACTTTCTCGTTGCTTACATTGAATGTACCGGGGCGGGCTACTTCTCCTAATACCGATATTTTATAGTTGGCCATACGCACGGTTACAATCGGAGCTTCCCTTAAATAAGGCTTTAAGCGTTCACGAATCATGTTTTCTGCTTCGTTTTTGGTCAGGCCTCCTACTTTCAGTCGTCCTAACACCGGAAAGTCTATTTCACCTTGGTTGCTCACAAGATATTGTTGTAAGGTGGGTTGTGTGGTCGTGTTGATGTTGGTCAGTGCAGCGTTCAATGGAGTTTGCACAGTCAAGTTGAATGGGGCGGCAGCCTGAGGGTCTGTCGTGTTCACAGTGATGCTCAACAAGTCTTTTGGCATGATTTTCGCATCGTAAAGCGGAATCTCTTTTCCGTATTCGTTCACTGCTTGCGGGTCTTGCAAGTAAGGCACGCTTTTGTAAGAAGTACATCCTGCCGCTAATACGGCAACGACAAGTGCGAAAAGTGTGTTTTTGATTTTCATCTTAATTTTTTTTATTGTTATAATCTTACATTTCTGTTGATTGATAATTTTTCTTCTCGTGATGTAGGAGGATGTTCATTTAAAAATCCTTCCGAAGAACCCTTTGCGTGGAGTCTTTTCATTTACCCGTTCTTCTTCATAGCGGTTGAGCAAATCTTCATACGAAAGCTTATGAGTCACCATCTCGTAAATGGTTCCCCAATCTGGCAATCCGCCTAAGTTACGGTCATCGATGAATAAATCTACTTTCAGTTTACGTGAATAGTGATTGTTTTGCCCCTTCTCTTCTTCGGGATAATCGCGGTTGATGGCGTAGAACTCCAGTCCGCGTTGACGGCAAAACTCTACCGCTTCGTCTAATAGCTTTCCTTCGCGCACACTCCATAGGATAAGCTTGTGCTTTTCGGCTGCCAGCTTTTTCAATGTCTCGATGGCGAAAGGTATCTCTGCCCCAATGGCGGGATACTTGTGTTTCACGATTGTTCCGTCAAAATCTACGGCGATAAGCATGTCGGTTATCAGTTAATGGTTAGTAATTGATACATCCTTGCCATGATATTTATAGCAAAGCGTAGAAAATCTCTGCAAAGATACAATATTTTTTTGGAAACAGACAAGTAAAATTTTGATAATATATTCTTTGTCACGTTTTTTTAGAAGAAATTTTAGAAAAATGAATGACCTTGATCCGCTTGCGTTGAAACACGGTGTTATTTACTTTGCTGGGGAAGTATATATCCGCAGGCAGATGCAGTATATATTCAACCGCTTTTGCAGTATATATTCAATCGCTCATGCAGTATATATTCATTTTTAAGGGGTATGTGTTGGCGGAGGCGGGCATTCCTATTTTCTAATGCTTTATGTGAAACTTTCTGCTGCATGCTGCGTTTTTACAGGGGACCTGCCCATTTTGTTCTCCTATTTATATATGGAAGCAGGAATCCGTTTTTTACTGGATGGATAGAGGAGGCAAAGGGATATTCTTTGGCAAAGGTTCCTCTTTAAGAAGCTGTTTTGAATTTATCGTGCGATGATTTGGGATGAGTTTTTGAGGCATTTTCGCTTCTGTGATGAGGAAGATAGCGGGCTATCTGACGAAGAACAGGAGCGAAAAGGACAAAAAAATCGCCCAAAGCACACACGAAAACGGATACATCAAGCCAAGAAAAACTTTTTGGAGAAATTCAAAACAGCTTCTAAGGTGAAACCAACTTCTTATTGATAAAATGGGACATTCACGGGCCGGAAAGATGAACGTCGTTTGTGAGGGCGTTTGTGAGGGCTAAGTGGACAAAAGAATACTTTTTGGTATAAAAATCGTCCAAATATGTTTTCTAACACATGGATATGTGAACATAACTCCGTAATAATTCGTAATATTGCAGTCGAATTAGTGTAAACGGTACACTATTGTGGGCAACCGCCCTTGCGGCCTGTGTAACCTTTGATATTTAATTATTAGTAAAAACATAAACATTAAAAAAAACAACGTAATTATGAATTGGAATTCAAGTGAATTTGTGTGGCTCGATTGGGCGGTTCTTGCCGTAGGAGTCATTCTGATTGCGTGGGCGGTGTATCGCGCAATCCAAAAAGACAAACGGCAACAGCAAGGGGCTAACAGTGAAGATTACCTTTTTGGTAAAGGTGAGCCTTGGTACATTATCGGTGCGGCTATCTTCGCCGCGAACATCGGTTCGGAACACTTGGTAGGACTGGCCGGAACAGGCGCTAAGGATGGTGTCGGCATGGCACACTGGGAGATGCAAGGATGGATGATTCTTATCCTCGGGTGGTTGTTCGTTCCGTTTTACCAGTTATTGAATAATAAATTGGGGAAAATCATCACCATGCCCGATTTCTTGAAATTCCGTTATACACAGCGCACGGGTTCATGGCTTTCCATTATCACTTTGATTGCTTATATCTTGACAAAAGTTTCTGTTACGGCTTTTACGGGCGGTATTTTCTTTGAATACCTGTTGGGCTTGCCTTTCTGGTATGGTGCTATCGGTTTGATTGCCATTACGGCGGTGTTTACGGTTTTTGGTGGTATGAAAGGTGTAATGACTTTGTCTGCCATTCAGACTCCTATCCTTATAATAGGTTCCTTCCTTGTGTTGTTCCTCGGTTTGAGCATGCTGGGTGATGGCAATATCGCCGATGGATGGACACAAATGATGGCTGTATGTAACGCGGCACACGATGGTTTCGGTACTACGCATATGTTCCATACAGATCCTGCCGACCCGATGTATCCTAAATTCCCTGGGTATGTGGTGTTCTTTGGGGCTTCTATCATCGGTTTCTGGTATTGGTGTACCGACCAGCACATTGTACAACGTGTGCTCGGACAGACGAAGGGTGAAGACAACGCGACTGTAATGAAACGTGCACGCCGTGGTACGATTGCGGCTGGTTACTTTAAATTATTGCCGATTTTCATGTTCCTGATTCCCGGTATGGTGGCTTATGCGCTTTCGATGAAGTCGGGTAGTGGCATCGTGATGGATATCACTAATACACACGATACGGACGGTGCGTTTGCGATGATGGTGAAAAACATTCTGCCTGCAGGTGTGAAAGGCATTGTCACCATTGGTTTCGTTTGTGCGCTGGTGGCTTCTTTGGCTGCGTTTTTCAATAGTTGTGCCACTCTGTTTACCGAAGATTTCTATAAACCGATGAAGAAAGGCATGAGTGAAAGCCATTATGTGTTTGTAGGCCGTCTGGCTACAGTGGTTGTCGTTATTTTGGGATTGGCATGGATGCCGATTATGATGAACATGGGTAACCTTTATTCTTATTTGCAAGATATTCAGTCGCTTATCGCTCCTGCTATGGTGGCTGTCTTCTCTCTTGGTATTTTCTCGAAGAAGATTACGCCGAAGGCTGGTGAATGGGGCCTTATCGGTGGTTTCTTGATTGGTATGGTACGTTTGCTTACCAACGTTGTAACTGAATCAGGTACGAAAGTGATGGAAGGTGCGTTCTGGGAATATACTACCTGGTTCTGGCAGACCAACTGGTTGATATTCGAAATCTGGTTGCTCGTCTTCATCATTATTATGATGGTGATTGTATCTTGCTTTACTCCGGCTCCTTCGAAAGAGCAAGTGGAAGCTATTACATTTACGAGTGATTATAAGAAATCCATTAAAGAAAGCTGGAATAAATGGGATGTTATCGCTACATTAGGCGTTGTAGCCTGCTGTGCTGCATTCTATTGGTATTTCTGGTAAAAATAACAGTGGTTCTTTGGGGCTCTTCTTTTGAAGAAGGGCTCTTAAAGAACCATCGCTCATGTATTGGGAAGCCCTCTCCTTGCGGGGAGGTTTGGAGGGGGAGTAGTTCGTTGGCTATATATTTTTAATTATATTAATCATGAAAAGCATTAAATCGATTTTAGGTATGGGCGCTGCACTGGCTGTATTGGCTGGTTGCGCTACGCAGGAAAAGAAACCTGTATTGACTCTTTCAGGATTGGATCCCGCTAATTTTGAGGCGACAATTGACGGCACTAAACAGACCAAGCTGTATACGTTGACAAACCATAATGGAATGGAAGTGTGTATTACCAATTTTGGTGGACGTATCGTTTCGTTGATGGTGCCTGATAAAAACGGAACGATGACCGATGTGGTGCTGGGTTTTGATAGCATTGCCGATTATCAGCATATCCCAAGTGATTTTGGCGCATCGATTGGACGGTATGCCAATCGTATCAACAAAGGACAGATGAAAGTAGACGGAACACTGATACAGTTGCCGGTAAACAACTTCGGACACTGTTTGCATGGTGGTCCGACGGGATGGCAATATCAGGTGTACGAAGCTAACCAGCTGAACGATAGTACACTGGTTTTGACCATGAATTCGGCAGACGGTGATAACAACTTCCCGGGCAATGTAACAGCTCATGTGACTTATTCATTGACCGCAGACAATGCCGTGGATATCAAATATGACGCTACGACTGATAAAACAACGGTTATCAATATGACCAACCACTCATATTTTAACCTGAACGGTGATCCTTCGAAACCGGGTACCGACCAGGTTCTGTATGTGGCTTCGGATAGCATTACGCCGGTAGACAGTACTTATATGACCAATGGCAAGATGATGGCTGTAAAGGATACTCCTTTCGACTTTAACACACCGAAACCTATCGCTCCGTCTGTTACTGAGTTTGATAACGAACAAGTAAAATTCGGTAATGGTTTCGACCATAACTGGGTATTGAAAACCAAGGGTGACATCAGTCAAGTGGCGGCTAAGTTAAGTAGCCCGACAACCGGAATCACTTTGACGGTTTATACCAATGAGCCAGGTATACAGGTATATACAGGAAATTTCCTTGACGGGACGGTGAAAGGAAAGAAAGGCATCGCCTATCCGCAACGCGCTTCGGTATGCTTAGAGACGCAGCATTATCCTGACAGTCCTAACAATCCGCAATGGCCTTCTGTCATCTTGAAACCGGGCGAAACTTATCAAAGCCACTGTATCTTCCAGTTTGGTGTAGAAAAATAAGTTTAGAGATTAGGTGTTTAGTGAATGCAGAAGCGTGAAGCTTCCTTTGTCTGATTGCAGTCCTGAAGAGTGACGCGCTGCTGTATTCAGTTGAAAGAGAGTCAAGTTCTAACGATATGATGACATATTACAAAGATAATCCGAGATTCTTGGTGGGCATTGACTGCATCATTTTCGGCTTTGAGAAAGATCGGTTGAGCTTGTTGCTGCTCCAGCGTGATTTCGAGCCGGCAAGAGGACAATGGTCGCTTATGGGAGGCTTTGTGCAGGAAGATGAAAGCGCAGACGATGCAGCCAAGCGTGTGCTTTACGAGCTGACCGGATTGAAGGATGTATATATGGAACATATCGGTGCCTTCGGTGAGATAGACAGAGACCCGGGTGAACGGGTTATTTCACTGGCTTATTATGCGCTTATTAATATCAACGAGTACGACCGCGAGTTGGTGCAGCGGCATAATGCCTATTGGGTAGACGTCAATGAAATGCCCGACCTGATATTCGACCACAATAAAATGGTAGAGAAAGCAAGGCGTGTAATGAAGGAGAAAGCCTCAACGGCTCCTATCGGATTTAATTTGCTTCCTAAATTATTTACACTATCGCAATTGCAAAGTTTGTATGAAGCCATTTACGGTGAGTCGATGGACAAGCGGAACTTTAGAAAGCGCATTGCTGAGATGGGCTATATTGAGAAAACGGATAAAATAGACAAAACAGGGTCACGACGGGGAGCCTTTCTGTATAAGTTTAATGGCAGGGCTTACCGGAAGGACCCGCGATTCAAATTATAAGGAATTATGTTAGAAGAATTAAAGGAAAAAGTGTTTCATGCCAATCTTGATTTGGTAAAACACGGATTGGTAATTTTTACATGGGGAAATGTATCGGCTATTGACCGTGAAAAAGGTTTGGTGGTCATTAAACCCAGTGGAGTATCGTATGACGAGATGAAAGCGTCGGATATGGTAGTCGTGGATTTGGAGGGCAATGTAGTAGAAGGCGACTTGCGTCCGTCGAGTGATACGCCTACACATTTGGCTCTTTATAAAGCGTTTCAGGAAATCGGTGGGGTAGTGCATACTCATTCCACGTATGCTACGGCGTGGGCGCAAGCAGGATGCGATATACCGAATATCGGTACTACACATGCCGATTATTTCCACGAGGCGATTCCTTGTACAGCCGACATGACTGAAGAGGAAGTGAAAGGTGAATATGAATTAGAGACAGGAAACGTTATTGTGAAACGTTTCGAGGGCATGAATCCAGTGCATACGCCGGGAGTATTGGTGAAAAACCATGGCCCGTTTGCATGGGGTAAGGATGCTCACGATGCGGTGCACAATGCAGTCGTAATGGAGCAGGTGGCTAAGATGGCAAGTATCGCTTATGCGGTCAATCCGCATCTGACGATGAATCCGTTGCTGGTAGAAAAGCATTTTAGCCGTAAGCATGGACCGAACGCTTATTACGGACAGAAAAAAGGATGAGCATACGCCTTTCCGAATGGTATGCAAAAGGATTTTTTAAATGAAACAACACCAATTTAAAATAACAAACAACTATGAACACATTTGATCAATTTGAAGTATGGTTCGTAACAGGAGCGCAGCTTCTGTACGGAGGCGATGCAGTTATCGCGGTAGACGCACATAGCAATGAAATGGTAGCCGGATTGAACAACAGCGGAAAGTTGCCGGTGAAAGTGGTATATAAAGGTACGGCAAACTCTTCAAAAGAAGTAGAAGCTGTGATGAAAGCGGCCAATAACGATGAAAAATGTATCGGTGTCATCACATGGATGCATACTTTCTCGCCTGCAAAGATGTGGATTCACGGATTACAGCAATTGAAGAAACCGTTACTCCACCTGCATACGCAATACAACAAGGAAATTCCTTGGGATACCATGGATATGGACTTCATGAACCTGAACCAATCGGCTCATGGCGACCGTGAATTCGGTCATATTTGTACCCGTATGCGTATCCGTCGCAAAGTGGTGGTAGGTTACTGGAAAGACGAAGAAACACAGCGTAAGATTGCTGTATGGATGCGTGTGTGCGCAGCATGGGCAGACGCTCAGGATATGCTGATTATCCGTTTCGGCGACCAAATGAACAATGTTGCTGTAACCGATGGTGATAAGGTAGAAGCCGAAGTACGCATGGGTTACCACGTAGACTATTGTCCGGCAAGCGAATTGATGGAATATCACAGCCAGGTGAAAGACGAAGATGTAGACGCTTTGGTTCAGACTTATTTCCAGGAATACGACCATGATGCGGCATTGGAAGACAAATCAACTGAGGCTTATCAAAAGGTTTGGAACTCAGCAAAGGCAGAATTGGCTTTGCGTGCCATCTTGAAGGCTAAAGGTGCGAAAGGTTTCACTACTAACTTCGATGATTTGGGTCAGACAGACGGAAGTCACTTCGACCAGATTCCGGGACTTGCTTCTCAACGTTTGATGGCAGAAGGTTATGGATTCGGTGCGGAAGGCGACTGGAAATCGGCTGCTCTTTATCGTACATTGTGGGTCATGAACCAAGGCTTGCCCAACGGTTGCTCATTCTTGGAAGATTATACGTTGAATTTTGATGGCGAAAACAGTGCCATCCTGCAGGCGCATATGTTGGAAGTATGTCCGTTGATTGCGGCTCAGAAACCTCGTCTGGAGGTACACTTCCTGGGCATTGGCGTACGCAAGAGCCAGACCGCGCGTTTGGTATTCACCAGCAAGACCGGAGCAGGTTGCACGGCTACAGTAGTTGATTTGGGCAACCGCTTCCGTTTGATTGTAAACGATGTAGAATGCATCGAACCGAAACCGCTGCCTAAGTTGCCGGTAGCTTCTGCATTGTGGATTCCGCAGCCTAATTTTGAAGTGGGTGCTGGTGCATGGATTCTGGCAGGTGGTACACACCACTCTTGCTTCTCATACGACTTGACCGCGGAATATTGGGAAGATTATGCTGAAATCGCAGGCATTGAAATGGTACATATCAATAAAGATACCACTATCAGCGACTTCAAGAAAGAACTCCGTATGAACGAAGTTTATTACATGCTGAACAAGGCACTTTGCTGATATTGAATTTTGAAACGCAGGTTAACGCGCAGGTTTTCGCGGATTGTAAAGACAGAAATCTGCGATGATCCGTGCTAATCTGCGTTTGATTTTTTAACTTAAAATGACTAACGACCATGGATACAAACACAAAATCGATTATTGAATCAGGTAAGGCTATCTTAGGCATTGAATTCGGTTCCACCCGTATTAAAGCGGTGTTGATCGACCCGGAAAACAAGCCGATTGCTCAAGGAAGCCATGTTTGGGAAAACCAGCTGATTGACGGACTTTGGACTTATAGTATCGACGCTATTTGGGCAGGTTTGCAGGATTGCTATGCAGACCTTTGCGCAGATGTGAAGAAACAATATGATACCGAGATAGAATCATTGTCGGCGATTGGTATCAGTGCGATGATGCACGGATATATGGCGTTCAATGACAAGGAAGAAATCCTCGTGCCTTTCCGCACCTGGCGTAATACCAACACGGGTATTGCTGCGGCTGCATTGTCGGAGGCTTTTGTATACAACATTCCTCTCCGTTGGAGCATTTCTCATCTGTATCAGGCTATTTTGAATGGTGAACCACATGTAAAAGATATCACTTACTTGACCACTCTTGCAGGTTATGTGCATTGGCAACTGACCGGAAAGAAGGTTTTGGGCATCGGTGATGCATCGGGTATGTTACCTATCGATCCCGATACCAAGAATTATTCGGCTGCGATGGTTGAGAAGTTCGACAAGATGATTGCTCCGAAAGGATTTTCCTGGAAGTTGACCGATATCCTGCCTAAGGTTTTGTTGGCAGGCGAAAACGCAGGCTTCCTTACTCCTGAAGGAGCCAGAAAACTGGATGTGTCTGGCCGTTTGAAAGCGGGTATACCTCTTTGTCCTCCCGAAGGAGATGCGGGTACGGGTATGGTGGCGACGAATGCGGTGAAGCAACGTACCGGTAATGTGTCGGCAGGAACCTCGTCTTTCTCGATGATTGTCTTGGAGAAAGACTTGTCGAAGCCGTATGAAGTGATTGATATGGTGACCACTCCCGATGGAAGTCCGGTAGCAATGGTACACTGCAATAATTGTACATCCGACCTTAACGCTTGGGTAAATCTGTTTAAAGAGTATCAGGAATTGTTGGGAGTACCGGTAGACATGAACGAAGTGTTCGGTAAGTTGTATAATCATGCCCTGGAAGGTGATGCTGACTGCGGCGGACTAATCGCTTATAATTACATTTCGGGCGAACCGGTGACTAAACTTGCTGAGGGACGGCCGATGGTAGTTCGCTCGGCCAATGACAAGTTTAACCTTGCAAATTTCATGCGTGCCAATTTGTGTGCGTCGGTAGCTGTGCTGAAGATAGGTAATGATATTCTTTTCAAGGAAGAAAAGATTAAGGTAGATCGTATCACCGGTCACGGTGGATTATTCAAGACAAAAGGAGTAGGACAACGTATCCTGGCGGCCGCTCTCAATTCACCTATTTCGGTGATGGAAACTGCGGGCGAAGGTGGTGCTTGGGGCATCGCTTTGCTGGGTGCCTATTTGGTAAATAATGAAAAGCAACTGTCACTTGCCGATTTCCTTGATGAGCAAGTCTTTGCAGGCAATACGGGTATAGAAATTACGCCTGATGAAAAAGATGTGGCTGGATTTAACGCTTACATCGAAAATTATAAGGCAGGATTGCCCATCGAAGAAATGGCGGTAAAATGTAAGAAGAGCGAATAATAAATAATGAATCATGCCGGCGGGTTTTGCTTGATGGGCATTGCCCGTCGGTTATGGTTCGTTATCGGTAATTGTTAATTATTAATTAAAATAGAAAATGAAACACAAGTTATTGATCAGTGGCTTGATGCTCAGCGTCAGCCTTGCCGTTTCGGCACAACAACAAGCGACGGTTACGGTTCATGTAGACCAAGGCAAACAGATTATTCCTAAAGAAATATACGGTCAGTTTGCCGAACATTTGGGCACCTGTATTTATGGTGGTTTGTGGGTTGGTGAAGATTCTCCTATACCTAATACACAAGGATATCGCAACGATGTACTCGAAGCATTGAAAAAACTGAAAGTGCCCGTTATGCGTTGGCCGGGCGGTTGTTTTGCCGATGAATATCACTGGATGGACGGAATCGGTCCCAAAGAGAACCGTCCGAAGATGGTAAACAATAATTGGGGCGGAACCGTAGAAGATAATAGTTTCGGCACGCACGAGTTTCTGAATCTGTGCGAACTTCTGGGCTGTGAGCCTTACATTAGCGGTAATGTGGGGAGCGGAAGCGTGGAAGAAATGGCCAAATGGGTAGAATATATGACTTCTGAGCAAGGAAGCCCCATGGCGAAATTGCGTAAGGAAAACGGGCGCGAAAAGCCTTGGAAAGTGAAATATTTTGGAGTCGGAAATGAAAGCTGGGGATGTGGCGGAAGCATGCGTCCCGAATATTATGCCGATCTTTATCGCCGTTATTCTACTTATTGCCGTAATTACGACGGTAACGTCTTGTATAAAATCGCCAGTGGCGCCAGTGATTACGATTATAATTGGACAGAAGTGTTGATGCAGAATGTGGGCCATCGTATGAACGGTATCTCCTTGCATTATTACACAGTGCCCGGCTGGACAGGCAGCAAAGGTTCTGCAACGAAATTTACTACCGATGATTATTATTGGACGATGGGCAAATGCCGCGAGATAGAGGATGTATTGAAACGACATATCGCGATTATGGATCGCTATGACCCGAATAAGCAGATTGCCCTTATCGTAGATGAATGGGGAACTTGGTGGGATGAAGAACCAGGCACTGTTCCGGGTCACTTATACCAACAAAATACGATGCGTGATGCTTTTGTAGCTTCGTTGTCGCTTGATATTTTCCACAGATATACCGACCGTGTGAAAATGACCAACATCGCACAGGTGGCAAACGTGCTTCAATCGATGATTCTGACGAAGGATGACAAGATGGTTTTGACACCGACTTACCATGTGTTCGAAATGTATAACGTACACCAGGACGCTACATTCCTGCCGTTCGACTTGCAATGCCAATATAAGAACGTGCGCGACGGACGCAACGTGCCTATGGTCAGCACAACCGCTTCTCGTGATGAAGACGGCAAGATTCATGTCTCTTTGTCGAACATCAGTCTGGAAGATGCCGCAGAAGTAACGGTTAACCTGGAAGGTTTCCAAGGAAAACAAGTGACTGGACGTATCCTGACTACGGATAATATCGATGATTATAATACTTTCGAAAACCCCGATAAAGTCACTACTGCCGAGTTTAAAGACGTGAAGATGCAGAAAGGTAGCTTGCTGGTAAAATTACCTGCTATGTCTATTGTTACACTTGAAATCAATTGATAAACTATGAACAAATCAACTCTTTTTAGTCTGGCTATGGCGGCTTGTTGCTGTACCGGACTCTCGGCACAAGAAGCGAATCACATGGTGCTGAAAGCGAATAAGCTGGGTGCTGAGATACAACCCACGATGTATGGCCATTTTTTCGAGGATATCAACTATGGCGCCGATGGAGGTCTGTATGCCGAACTGGTAAAAAACCGCTCGTTTGAATTCCCTAACCGTTTGCAAGGCTGGAAGACTTTCGGTAAGGTGACTGTATTGGATGGCGGGCCATTCGAACGTAATCCTCATTATGTGCGTCTTTCCAATCCAGGACATCCGCATAAGCGTACCGGACTGGAAAACGAAGGATTTTTTGGCATCGGGCTGAAAGCCAATGAAAAATACCGCTTCAGTGTTTGGGCGAAAGGAAACGGACAGAAAATATTGGTAGAATTGATTGATCCGGCATCGATGGGCGAGACCCAAGTAATGGTTTCGGGTGAAATCGCTGTAAACTCTGCCGACTGGAAGAAATATGAATTGACGCTTACCGCTCCCCAAACATTTGCCAAGGCGCATTTGCGTATTTTCCTGGCTTCGGATGGCGATGTGGATTTGGAACACGTTTCCCTTTTCCCGGTAGATACATGGAAAGGACGTGAGAATGGTTTGCGTAAAGACCTTGTGCAGGCGTTGGTCGATACGAAACCGGGCGTGTTCCGTTTCCCCGGCGGTTGTATTGTCGAAGGCACCGACCTGGCTACCCGTTATCAATGGAAGAACTCGGTAGGTCCTGTAGAAAACCGCCCGCTGAACGAGAACCGTTGGGAATACACCTTCCCGCATCGTTATTTCCCCGATTACCATCAGACTTATGGTATGGGATTCTATGAACTTTTCTTGTTGGCTGAAGATATGGGTGCTGAACCGCTTCCGATTGTCAATGTCGGTCTGGCTTGCCAATACCAAAACGAGGATCCTAAAGCGCATGTACCTGTAGACCAGTTGGATAGCTATATCCAAGATGCACTCGACTTGATTGAATTTGCCAATGGTGACCAATCGACCAAGTGGGGAAAACTGCGTGCCGATATGGGACATCCCGCACCTTTCAACTTGAAGTTCATCGGAGTGGGTAACGAACAATGGGGTTCGCTTTATCCCGAACGCTTGAAACTCTTTGTTGACGCTATCCGTAAGGCATATCCCGATATCCATATCGTAGGTTCGTCCGGACCGAATTCGGAAGGCGAAGACTTCGATTATCTGTGGCCGGAAATGAAGAAACTGAAAGTTGACTTGGTAGACGAACATTTCTATCGCCCGGAAGATTGGTTCCTGAAATCGGGTAACCGCTATGACAACTACGACCGTAAAGGCCCGAAAGTATTCGCGGGTGAGTATGCTTGCCATGGAAAAGGCAAAAAATGGAATCACTTCTACGCTTCTTTGCTTGAAGCCGCTTTCCTTACCGGAGTAGAACGCAATGCCGATGTGGTATACATGGCTACATACGCTCCGTTGCTGGCTCACGTAGAAGGCTGGCAATGGCGTCCCGACCTGATTTGGTTCGACAACTTGCGCAGTGTGCGTTCTTGCAGTTGGCATGTACAGTCCTTATATGGCCATAACAAAGGTACACAAGTCGTTCCTTTGTTGATGGATGACAAGGCTGTAAGCGGTCAGCCAGATCAGAACGGTTTGTTCGCCAGTGCCGTGTGGGATGAACCTACCAAGAGCTACATTGTCAAGATTGTGAATGTATCCGATAAGGCTCAGCCTGTAACCGTAGAATTTGACGGACTGAAGAAGAAAACATTGGTGTCCGAAGCCGATTGTATCCTTTTCCATTCTGACGACCCCGATGCTGAAAACTCATTGGACCGGCCGAACCTGATTGTTCCTAAGGAAAGCAAGGTGTCGGTAAGCGGGAAGACACTGCAGGCCGAAGTGGGTGCGCAGACTTTCGCTATCTACCGGGTAGCTGTGCAGCAATAAGACACTAAGAAAGAAGCACGAATACACAAACGCATGCACGGTCTTAAGACATTTGTGCATGAGGGGAGTGTGTCCGTGCTTCTTTATGTTTGTACGTTCGCCTTAGGCGAGGATTGCAGGACACATCTTCCGTTATGACGGTCCAAACCACCAGAAAAGCAAATTAAAGCGGGAAAAGTTTGTTTGTTCCGTAAAAAGTAACGTCCTTTGCATCAAGATAACGTTGAACTCTCAATATTCACATTTAAATGGCAGACAACTATATCGAAAAGCAATTTGAGTCGTATCAGGCACGGAAGGCGGCCTGGGAGAAAGAGAACAAGTACAAACGGAAAAAAACGGTTGCTCGCACAGGACTGGCAAACCCTCCGTGCGAACGGCTTTTTCATAACCGTAGCAAAAAAGTGGTGGCTATACACGACCTTTCGGGTGTAGGAAGGGTATCGCTGATGGCGGTTATTCCGATTCTTTCCTCGATGGGGCTTCAGGTATGTCCGCTTCCTACCGCCATCTTGTCCAATCATACCCAGTATCCTATTTATTCTTTCCTCGATCTGACCGATGAAATGCAACGTATTATTGATAACTGGGAACAATTGGATTGCCATTTCGATGCTTTCTATTCGGGCTATTTGGGGTCGCCTCGTCAGGCGCGGATTGTAGAAGATTTTATCCGAAAGTTCCGCCGGCCTACTGATTTGGTCGTAATCGACCCCGTGATGGGCGACAACGGCAGCTTGTATAAGGGTATGACCGAAGAAATGGTGACCGAAATGAAGAAGTTGATTTGCTTGGCGGATATCATTACCCCCAACATGACTGAACTGTTTCGCCTGCTTGATATGCCTTTCCAAGAGCGGCTGGGTGATGCCGAACTGAAAGCGGCGTTAAAAGCCTTGTCTGATAAGGGGCCGAGCATTGTTATTGTGACCAGCGTGCCGGTGCAGGACGACCCGCACTCTACATCCGTGTATGCTTACAACCGCTTCGGGAGTCGCTATTGGAAGGTGACATGTCCTTATTTGCCTGCCCACTATCCGGGTACGGGCGATACGTTTACCAGCGTTATTACCGGTTCGTTGATGCAGGGTGATAGCCTTCCCATCGCACTCGACCGCGCTACGCAGTTTATCTTGCAGGGTATCCGTGCCACGTTCGGCTATGAGTATGATAACATGGAAGGCATCATGCTGGAGAAAGTCCTTCATAATTTGGATATGCCGATACAGGTAAGCAGCTACGAACTGGTGGAATAAGTATTTTGTGTTCACACGGATGTTTCGGGGGAGGCAAGGTTGTGTCTTTTTTTTAATATGGATTTCGCAAGGTTATTTTGTTTTCTGCTTTGCCGTAATCAAACCGAATCAGCCCGTACCACGGTTGCAATAAGCTGTTTCATCAGTATAACTGCAACATTGGCACGATTAGTAATCGTGCGGCGTGACGATTACTAATCGTACAGTGTGACGATTACTAATCGTGTCTGTGATGCAGTTATGTTTTTTCTGTCAGGAATTTCCAGTAGCGTACGGGCATGTCTTTTTTATGCTTTACCGGATTCAGGCGTTCGCGGATGCAGATGGAATCGAAGTAGTTTTTCCATAACATTTGGTAGAGCTTTTCGCTTTTGTCCAATAGGCTTTCATCGGGTTTCCCGGTGAGTAAAGCCGCTTGTGAAGCATCGGCAAATGTGATTTCGCTTATTTCCGTACCGTCGTAATAATATCCGAAGCGGCGGCGGGCGTCGTAAACAATCCATCGTTGGTCGGCGAAACGGTCGCGGAAGTGACCGATGGTTAGCGATAAAACATTGTAAAGAGGTTCCATAACGCCGAAATATGTGCCGTCGGCAAGTTTTTGAAAACGCATGAACTGAAGGATGCGGTAACGTTCTCCGCCGACTTTTCTGCCGAGTTGCGTTACTCTTAATACGGTAGAATCGGCAAAATTGGTGTCAATCGCTTGTTGGGCATCGAATACCTTTTTCATATATCGCATCAGCAGCAGGGGGGCTTCCGGGTTTTCGGATAGCCAGCAGTATGTGACCAGCGTAATCGAGTGGCGCGGAAGTTTCCTGCATAATCCTTTCCATACCCGTCCGGCTTTTTCTAAATCGGTTATTACATGATAGGCTTCATCATAGAAAAGAGGCAACGGCTCTGTTTCGCGCAAAAGTCCGTCGGGAAATGTCCGGCGGACGTAAGCGTCAAACAGAGCCGTAAGCAAACCTTCGAATGTCCCGTCGTAAAGATAAATAGTCATAGTGGCGGACTGGGGATTTTTCAGCGTACGTCTTCCAGTATGATGGAGTATCCGGCATCGAAACTCTTGTCTGGCTCAAGACACTGCATCCATTCGCGGTCTTTGAATTCGCCTCGATAACCTACTGTGTCACAACGTCCGTACCACGGCTCAATGCAGATAAACGGAACATCGGGGTGAGCCACCGTCGGCGACCAGATAGCAACCAGCGGGCTATCGAATTCTAAGCTGATATACGGATTCTTGGTTTTATCCGCCAGTGTTATTTTCTTCAGTTGGCTGTTGTCGAACATGTAGGTGTCGCATAGGAAAGTGGCGGGTGTAAGTTCCAGCGTCCCTTCGTTTAGCTTTAAGGTGTTCCGTTTGTTAGAGGTGCATCCTTTTTCGGTAGGCGAAACGTATTCTAATGAGTTTTTGTCTTTACCGAAAAACAGGAATCCTTTTTCATTGGTTACAGGGTCGAAGTCACGGTAGTTGAAGGCTGGATGTGCCCCTATCTGGAAGTACATATTGTCATTTCCTGTGTTTTGCACGCTCCACATTACTTCGATGCGGTTTCCTTTTAAGCGATAACCTACTTCCAGGACGAACGGGAACGGATATTTCTTTAATGTCTCATCGTTGCTCTCTAGGCTGTAAATCAGTGCGTTTTCTTCTTCGTAAGTTAACTGGAAATCCATGTCACGGGCAAAACCGTGTTGTCCCAGTTCGTACAAGCTTCCTTTGTGGCGGTATGTGTTGTCCCATACCCGTCCTACGATAGGGAACAGGACAGGTGAGTGGCGTGCCCAAAAACGGGGATCGGCTTGCCATAGATATTCTGTTCCATTGGCGGTGATGCTTATCAGTTCGGCTCCGTGATCGGCTACTTGAATGCTGACTTTGTCATTCGATAATGTTTTCATCTTTCTTTCCTTTTTAAGATGTTTATTGTTTCGGTTGAATTTTTATCCAAAAGTAATGATTTTCCCGGTTTGTGTGCGTAATTTATTTGATATATTTTTGCTTTGTGTACATTTTTTTACATACATTTGCCTTTATAAGACGTAAAACAAGACAATATATGCTCAAAAGAATAATATGGTTATTGCTCGGAGGCTTTCTGATAGGTGTGATAGGGAGTTGTGGCTGGAAAAAGCCGGTGAAAGACACGGATGTTTGCATGCATTTGTTTGCCGGGTGGGAGGACTCGTTGAGCGGTCGCCCTGTTTTTGTGTGTAGCAAAGTGGATAGCATATTGCCTTTGGTAAGCGACAGCATTACTTATTATCAATTGCTTGTCATGAAGGCAAAAGCGAAAATGTTCATGTCGGAAGCAGATTCGGCGGAATATTTTTTACGCTTGGCGGAAGGTTTTTGCCGTGAGGCGTCTGTATCTTCCGGCATACGGTTTTGGCAACTGGGCGCTGAAGTATGGAATATGAAAGGGAATTTGTATGCCCGTATGGCTGTGTTCGATTCCGCGCGGATGGCTTTCGATGAGGCATACCGTTTCTGCGAGCGGATAGACGATAAACATAAATCGCTTAATGTCGCACTGAATTTAGCCGATGCGTATGGAGGCGAAGGCAAATACGACCGGAGTTCGTTTTGGTACCGGAAAGCATTGGCATTGGCCGACTCGTTGCAGATGCCCGATGAAGAACGTTTCCCTATCTATTATGGATTGGCGCAGGTTAATATGAATTTGCGCGACTTTGCCCGTTGCGATTATTATTACGGCCTGGCAGGGAAGTATTTCGACCGTATGCAGCCATACGAAAAGCATATTTACCTGAACAACCGGGGTAATTCGTATTATTACCGGCAAGATTATCCTTCGGCACTGGCCTATTTCCGCCGTTTGCTGGATTTCACGAATCGTTATCCTGAAATGAAGTTTGAGCGGAACATGACCATGATCAACCTGGGCGAGGTTTTCTTGTTGATGGACGAAACCGATTCGGCAACCTATTATCTGACTCAGTGTTACGACTATTTTAAAGAAATGGAAAATACTTCGGCTTTGTATTACATTGATACACAGTTGATAGAATTGGCTCTGAAGAGAGATGATTTGCCTTTGGCGAGGAAACGTTTGAAGGAAGCCGTGAAGCCGGATGTCATCGACCCTAATATGTTGCATATACGCAACCGTTACTTGCAACACTATTTTGAGGAAAGCGGAAACTTCCGTCAGGCTTACTATTACTTGAAAGAGAACAACCGCATAGATGACTCTACCCGTAACGAACGTATCCGTATGAGGGTGGCCGATATCGCGTTACGTTATCAGCGCGACAGTACACTGATGAAGAAAGAAATGTCTCTTCAGCAAAAAGAAAATGAGGTGTTGCGGCTGAACCAGTGGCTGTATGGATCTCTGTTGGTGGTTGTACTGGCTGCTATGGCGGGCTTGGTCGTTTTTCTTTACCGGAAAAGAAAACGTGCGGAAGTGGAACGCAATCTGCATGCGGCAATTACGTCTTTGCGCTTGGCGAATATCCGTAATCGCATTTCCCCTCATTTTATATTTAATGTGTTGAATCGTGAGGTGCGGGCTAATCGTGATTCAGAGGCGGATTCTAACCTGAACGAATTGATAAAGCTGATTCGCCGTAATCTGGAGCTTGCCGATAGTCTGTCGGTCACGTTGCACGATGAATTAGATTTTGTACAGACCTATCTTGATTTGGAAGGAAAGACGTTACAACCCGATTTTGTGTATACGCTCAAAATGGATCCCGAAATCAATCCGTATGCGATAAGGGTTCCAGCTATGTTGTTGCAGATTCCGGTAGAAAATGCCATTAAACATGGACTGCGGGGAAAAGAAGGACGAAAATATTTGGACATACGGATTCATCGGCACGCCGATGAAATAGAACTGTTTATTCGCGACAACGGAGGAGGGTATCGTCTTGGTTCGGGCTCTTCAGGGACCGGTACCGGGATGAAAGTGATTATCCGTACGCTGCAGTTATTGAACGCGTATAATAACCGTCCGATAGTGATGCGGATTGATAATGTGGAAATGGAAGCGCACGAGACAGGGTGCGAGGTCTATTTCCGTTTGCCGTTAGATTACTCATACGAATTGAAGAAACAAAAGAAACCTCTTTATGGAACAGGTGTTTAAAACAGTTATTGTAGACGATGAAGAAAGTGCTATTGATAACCTTTCTTTTGAGCTTCGCCGTTATCCGTATGTATCTGTTGAAGGTATGGCGCAGAACGGAGCAACGGGATTGAGGCTGATGGAGAAGATGAAACCCGACTTGGTGTTTTTGGATGTGGAGTTGCCCGATATGTCGGGGATGGATGTGCTGGCTCGTTTGCGCGACCATATTACGTGGACGATGCGGGTTGTCTTTTATACTGCGTATAATAAATATGTGATTGATGCTTTGCGCAGTGCCGCTTTCGATTTTTTGCAGAAGCCTGTCGATTCGGTTGAATTGCAGACAGTCATGTCGCGTTTATGCGAACAAAATGTGAAGTGCGATTTGGCAAGTGCCTCGGCATTGTTTAAAGAACGTCCGTTCATGTTGGTTACTCCTATGGGCGACATGCGGTTCTTGCGGGCTTCTGAAATCGGATATTTCCGTTATCTGTCGAACCGGAAGATATGGGAAGTCGCTTTGACCGACGGGACCTTCCTTCCTTTACGCCGGAATACGACGGCGGAACAACTTTGTGCTTACGATTCGGTATTTATCCAGATTCATCAGTCGTATATCATTAATTTGCATTATCTGATCATGGTACAGGATAACAAGTGTATTATGTATCCTCCTTTTAATGTGGCTGAAGAACTGGTTATCTCAAAAAAGTACAAGAAGATGATGGCCGAACGTTTTTTCCAGTTGTAACTTTTGACCATATAGTCGCTATTTTTGCTCGTTTAGTACGCGAAATCGATTCGATAGTTGCAAATGCCGGTTTTTATGGGATGGGTGATATTGGCTATTTTTTT
>ULVE01055486.1_pt1 | contig 29866 bp, 20 predicted proteins | sample 1959161 | NCBI WGS metagenome assembly ULVE01 (sample SAMEA4835778, study PRJEB28245) | human gut metagenome | biome: gut microbiome; material: fecal sample | place: Denmark | collected 2008
TCACCGGAAATGCTGAACGGGTATCCGCCGGAATATGCACCATATCTTTTGAAATCTTCTTGTCAGTAACCTCCGCATACCGTTGGGGTGGTCTTAATAACATATTTGCATGTATGACTATTATTTGCTACCATTGCAGAGGTTTTATAATCAATGATATGAGAGGTGCAATTTATTCAAGGGTTTCTACCATAGACCAAGATTATAAGAGGCAGACCAATGAACTTAGGGAATGTGCTAAAGCTATGGACATAGAGATAATCCATGTCTTTGAGGAAAAAGAAAGTGGATTCAATAATGACAGACCTGAATTTGCAAAGTTAAAGGAATTGACTAAAGAGGATATTGACATCATTTTATACTTCCCGCGGCATTTATTTGTGCATTTTAATGGAACACACAGACAAGTCACGGAAGAGCACTGATTCTTATATTTTTCTTCTGTGTTTCTCTGCGCATTTTTGTATAATCTGTGTTCAATACGACATCTACAAAAATGCACATTTTTCATACTGCGCAAAGTATAAATATCCGTAAGCTATTTCTTTGTCACGATGGTGCAGTGGTTTACATCCGTTACTCATATCGGTCAGCCTAACAGCCTGTGCATTGGATGTTTCTGCACAGAGCCATATTGTCAAGAGGGCTTCGCAACAAACAATTACTCGTAAAGCACGCCTCTTTAGGCTACTGTTGACGGAACAACAGGTTCAGAAATCATGCTGAACAATTACTTGTACGACCTCTTGTCGCACGTTATATCGTAAAGGTACGCAAAATATGGCAAATTCCGTGAAAAGTTCTCATCACCTGTGCGGAGAATCAATAAAAATAAACTGTTTCTTAGAATAATCAGAAAATCCGGTACGCATCCCTGCGAACCGGATTTTCCGAATTACTAATTAAGTAAATATATGATGGAAACTCTTTTCCATCTTTCGTTTGATAGAGATATAATAAAGAGGTTTTTTCGTCCCCTTCTTCCTTCTAACATTTAAGACCGGGAAATTGTTCTGGAAGTTTGCAAGAAAAATTTTGCGTATCTGCGTCCTGCTTTTCCCGATTGTTAAAGAAATAGCTGATAATCAACTACTCCTAACCACTTGTCGAACTTGAAACCGACTTCTTTGAAATGAGAGACTTGTGTAAAGCCCAAGCGTTCGTGTAGCAAGCGGCTGGCATGATTATCCTCGGTAATGCAAGCTATCAGCGAACGGCATTTCATCGGACGACAGGCTTCAATCAGCTTTTCCATCAAGCGTGTGCCAATGCCTTTCCGCTCTTCGCCTGGAGCGACATAAACCGTAGTTTCCCATGTCTGTGCATAGGCCGCCCGTTCTTTCCACGGATGCGCATAGCAATACCCTGTGATTTTTCCGTCTGTCTCTTCCACGAAATACGGATAATGAGAAGTTATGGCAAGAATACGCTGCCTCATCTCGGCTTCATCAAGCGAAGTTATCTCGAAGGTGGCAGTGCTCAAGGTAATGTAATGATTATAGATATCTACGATGGCGCATGCGTCTTGAGGGGTTACATTACGTATCATTGTGTTTTAATTGATAAAGTTAGAAATGAATTGAATGTCCGCAATTAGCCAACGTAGGGGCGGGGTTAGCCCGCCCGTATGCGTCCAGGTGGATGTTTTCGGGCAGGCAACCCCTGCCCCTACAGTTTATTGGTAAAATGCGGACATTCATATATTAGAAACTATTTTGAATTTCTCCAAAAAGTTTTTCTTGTCTTGATGTTTTCGTTTTCGTGTGTGCTTTGGGCGATTTTTTGGTCCTTTCCGCTTCTGTCCTTCGTCAGATAGCCCGCTATCTTCCTCATCACAGAAGCGGGAATACCTCAAAAACTCATCCTAAACCAGAGCACGATAAATTCAAAATAGTTTCTTAATATCCAAAGATTTCTTCGGTACTTAATCGTTTCACCGGACCAATCTTTTCGAGTGCTTTCATATCGAGTTCTTTCTCATTGCCAAGGATGAGGTAACGGTAAGGCTTGTTTGCCATCGCTTCTTTCTCGAAGCGGGCAATGTCATCCAAGGTGAGTGACGCTGCGGCATTGTACACTTTCTCGTTGATGTCATAATCGATGCCTCTGAATTTGGCGTTGAGATAAGCATTGATGATGCCCATCTTCGTGGTACGGGCAGTGGCAAGACGCTTCAAGAGTGCTTGTTTTGCCAGTTCGAACGCTTTATCCGATTGCGGCATGGTGTTGATGATTTCGTTGAACGTACGGATGCAGTCGGTCATCTTGTCGTTTTGCGAGATAATGAATGTCATGGCATATTCGGGTCTTCCCTTATAGGCAGGAGTCACATAAGAAGCTCCGGCACTGTATGCCAATCCTCTGGCTTCGCGCAATTCCTGGAACACAACCGTATTCATGCCTCCTCCGAAATATTCATTGAACAAATCAATAACCGGCTGACGGGCAGCGTCCCACGCACGGTTCTCGTTATGGTATTGCACCATATAAATATTCTTCGCGTCATACGGGGCAATGAACACTTCGTTCTTCGGGGTGGATTGTAACGTATAGGGTTTTCCCACGGGAACATCAGCAAGCGTCGAAGCTGTCGGGTGATTGCGGTCTACCGAAGCGATAAGCTCGTCCTGTTCCATCGGGCCATAATATAATATGGTGTGCTTGTAGTTTCCGAAGGCTTTTATCTTATCCACCAACTGTTGTGGATTCATCTCCTTCAGTTCCTGAGATGAAGGAATGTTGCGTGCCTGGTTGTAAGGACCATAGGTTCCGTATGCCCGTAAAGCGTTGAAATTGCTTTCTTGGCTAAGTTTATTGTCTGTACGCGCCTTCTCTTCAAGAGCGATGTATTGGGCGTATGCTTCATTGTCGGCTTTCGCATGAGCAAGGAAGTCTTCCATCAATGCCATGGCCTGTGTCATGTTTTCAGCCAATCCCCGCAGCGCGATACTGCTGGTCTTGGTGCCTACACTGATTTCGAAGTCGCAAGCCAGTTGATAGAACTTCTGCTTCAACTCTTCGGCACTCATCTTGTCAGTGCCCAGGTATTCGAAATAATCGGCGGCATACGGAAGCCATTTGTCGCTCTCCTCGCCGAATTCGAAGTAATAGTTTAACGAAAAGCGTCCGTTTTCGGTATTCTTTACATAGAGTACGGGTAAGCCTTTCGAAGTTGTTCCTTTGGCCAGGTCTTTATTGAAATCGACAAAACGCGGCTGTATCGGAGTGGTTTTCGCATTCGTAATCTCTGCCACAAATGCGCTTTGCATATCGCGGTTGGTCGGGATAGCGGTGATTTGCGGCTTGTCTATCTTCTTGATGGAAGTATCGTTGCCGATGCGCTTGTATACAGTTACATAGTTGTCACGGAAGTGACGGTTGGCAAAGTCTACAATCTGTTGCTTGGTTATCTTCGAGATGCGGTCCATGCGGTGTGCTACGTCGCTCCATTCCTGACGGTTGATGAAGGCGTTGACAAACATATCGGCACGTCCTTCGTTGCTTTCCAGGGTGGTGTAATAAGCCAGTTTCTTGTTGTTGATTACCGCTTTGAGCAAATCTTCGCTGAAGTCACCTTTCTTCAACTTGTCTATTTCGCCAAGAAGCAAGGCTTTCAGGTCATCGAGCGACTGTCCTTCTTTCGGGAATCCGGCTACAATGAAGCCTGAATATTCGGCGAGCGGAAGCGTAAACGCGCCACCTCCCAGCCATTTCATCTGCTGTTCAAGGTCAAGGTCCATCAGTCCTGCCTTGCCGTTGCTGAGCATATCGGCTATTACATCGAGGGTATCGGATTGTAACGAAGCCGCTTTGTCAAATTTCCATGCTACATAAATACGTTCGGCTTCCTGTCCCACTACTGTAGTGTCTTTGGGTGTCGTGCGGTCGGCAATAGGTGCGTATTGCGGTTGCGAAAGATTCGGATTGGGTTTCCATGTGCCGAAATACTTATCAATAACAGCAATCACTTGGTCGGGATTGAAATCGCCCGCCATACAGATGGCTACGTTATTGGGCACGTAATACCGCTTAAAGTAATTCTCGATGTTGACGATAGAAGGATTCTTCAAGTGTTCTTGCGTACCGATGGTGGTCTGTGTGCCATACGGATGATTGGGGAAGAGCAGTGCCATCAGGGCATCAAACAATTTGTTCGTATCGCTTGCCAGTCCCATATTGTACTCCTCATACACGGCTTCCAGTTCGGTGTGGAATCCGCGGATGACCATATGCTGGAAACGGTCTGCCTGAATGCGCGCCCAGTTGTCCACTTCATTGGCAGGTATGTTTTCCACGTAGCAAGTCACATCGTTGCTGGTATAAGCATTGGTGCCTTCGGCTCCGATAGCCGCCATCAGCTTGTCGTATTCATTCGGGATGAAATAGCGGGCGGCAAGTTGAGAGATACTGTCTATCTCGTGGTAATAAGCCCGGCGGGCAAGTGAATCCTTCAACGTGCGGTACACTTCGAAATGCTGCTTGATGGCATCCAGAAGCGGTGCTTCTTCCGTAGCATTTGAAGTTCCGAATTGTTTGGTACCTTTGAACATCAGATGTTCCAGGTAGTGAGCCAGTCCGGTAGTTTCGGGCGGGTCATTCCGGCTTCCCGTACGTACAGCTATATACGTCTGTATGCGCGGCGTCTCGTCATTGACCGACAAATATACCTTCAATCCATTATCAAGTGTGTAGATGCGAGTATTCATCAGGTCGCCTTCTACAGCTTGATAAGTGTATTCCTTTGCCGTCATCGGCAGCCCTAAGGCAAGCAAGAATACACAAAGTGCTGATTTCAGTTTGTTCATAATTACATTTATAAAAAGAATGTTTGTTCCTTTATTTCCTTCATCCTTACCGTTCCATCCGTCCGTCTACTCCCCACATCATCTTTTCACGGAGCGTATTGAAGAACGTATGGTTGCACCGCTTAACGATGCGTACGAAATAGTCTGCACGGGTAATGCGCAGACGGGTACCTTCGCGGCAGGTTTCGCTTCGTCCGTCTACCGAGATAAGGAAATTATGGTTTCGGCTTTCGACATCAAGCATGATTTCCCATTCGTCGCGCAGTACGATGGGACGTATGTTGAGGCTATGCGGAGCCACGGCGGTAAGGCTGATAGTCCCGCTTTGAGGTACAAGGATAGGACCTCCCACGCTCAGCGAATAGCCTGTAGAACCGGTAGGGGTAGCTATAATCAGTCCGTCTGCCTGATAGGTGCAGAGCAACTCATTATTAATATAGGCATGGATGGTAATCATGGATGAGGAATCTTGTTTTAGGATGGCTATCTCGTTCAGTCCGAAGGGATATCCTCGCAACACATGACCTTCGGTGATAAGATGCAGCACTCGCCGCGGTTCGGCCAGATACTTTCCTTCGTAAATCTCGTCGAAAGCTTCTTCCATTTGGTCGGGCGACACATCGGCAAGGAAACCCAACCGCCCGGTATTGATGCCTAAGATGGGAATCTCTTTCTTCCCCACTCGGCTTGCCGCGCGCAAGAAAGTGCCGTCACCTCCGATACTGAGCACCATATCGGCATCGAAATCGTTTCCTTGAAAGATTCTCAGTCCTTTCAGATTAGCTTTGGTGTGTTGCTTCAAGAAATCATAGAAATCATTGCTGATGCATATCTCGGCTTTCTTGCGGCGCAAGATGTCGAGCAGATGCGTGACGTGCGCCGATTTATGTTCTTGGTATGTATTCCCGAAAAGGGCAAATCTGAGGATTTGTTGCATATCTTGTAGCTTTTTATCAATCTTTATTCGGCAAAGATGGCAGGTTGTCCATAAATTCTGCTAACTTTGCATTTTGTTGAACGCAAAGATAATAAAATTAAATACAACCAAGAAAAAACAAACTGGAAAGAGTATGATGAGTATGGCATTGCTGGCGGCGGCACAGACCGTTGCCGATACATTGGCGGGAGTCAATCCGGTATTGACCCCCGTAGCTTCGGGAGAACCGGAAATGAATTTATGGGACATGGCATGCAAGGGCGGTTGGATTATGATTGTACTGGCTATTATGTCGGTCATCGCTTTCTATGTGTTCTTCGAACGTGCTTTCGCTATCCGCAAGGCTGGAAAAGAAGACCCTTTGTTCATGGACCGTATCCGTGACTATATCAAGACGGGCGAAATCAAGTCGGCTATCAACTATTGCCGGATGGTGAATACCCCTTCGGCACGGATGATAGAAAAGGGCATTACCCGTATGGGACGTCCGGTATCGGATGTGCAGGCGGCTATCGAAAATACGGGAAATATTGAGGTCGCTAAATTGGAAAACGGCTTGGCGATTATTGCTACCGTGTCGAGTGGTGCGCCGATGCTGGGGTTCTTAGGTACGGTGACCGGCATGGTGCGTGCCTTTTGGAACATGGCGAATGCGGGAAACAACATCGACATCACTTTGCTTTCAAGTGGTATTTACGAAGCAATGATTACTACGGTAGGTGGTTTGGTGGTCGGCATTGCGGCGATGTTTGCCTATAACCACTTGGTCTATCGGGTAGATAAGGTGGTGAACCAGATGGAAGCCCGCACGATGGCATTTATGGACTTGATAAACGAACCCAACGAAAAACAATGAGCTTATGGCATTGAAAAGAAGACAGAAAATATCGCCAGTATTCAGTATGTCGTCGATGACCGACCTCATCTTCCTGTTGCTGATATTTTTCATGATTACTTCTACGATGGTTTCGCCCAATGCCATCAAGGTGTTGTTGCCCCAAGGCTCGGAACAGACTTCGGCAAAGCCGATGGTACGGGTAATTATCGATAAGGACTTGAATTATTACGGTGCTTTCGGCAATGATGACGAGATGCCTTTATCCCTGGATGAGGTGCCTTCGTTCTTGCAGGAATGTGCCGCAAGGGAACCGGAAATGTATGTGGCGCTGTATGCCGATGAGTCCATTCCTTACCGGGAAATCGTGCGGGTATTGAACATTGCGAACGAAAACCATTACAAGATGGTGCTTGCCACCCGCCGTCCGGATAAAGACTGACCTGCTTAATATAGGTTGGTCAGGTATAATGTATTCAGAATCTGGTCAATTACTAAGGTAATATATTAAAGGAAATAATCGTGAAACGAAGCAAGATAATCGGATTTATAGGAACCGTGGTGCTGCACGTGGCAGTGCTCGTGTTTTTGTTCCTGTATGTGCTTGTTCTTCCGGCCAAACAAGAAGAAGGCGGTGTGCCTGTGATGTTGGGAGACAACAATATGGGACAAGGCGATGCCGATCCTTATACCTTGACTGAAGTGGACTTACTGCCTCAACCTGAGGCTTCGGAGCCGGAAGCGTCTTTGCCTGACGGTGGAGAGGAACAGCCGTTGATAACCCAAACCGATGAACCTTCTTTGCAGGTGAAGAAAGAAGAACCCCGGCAAGAGCAGAAGCAGAAAGAAACGGTTGCGGTGAAAGAAGAGAAACCGGCAGAACATCCGAAGCCCAAGGAAAAGACCGAAGCCGAGAAACGTGCCGAAGCGGAACGGGCTGCGGCACAAGCGGCATCGAGCAAGATAGCCGGAGCTTTCGGCAAAGGGGCTAAAATGGGTAGCACCGGCAAGAGTGAAGGTGAAGGAAATCAAGGCAGCCCCACTGGAAACGGAAGTGAAGGGAAGGCATCGGGCGTGGGAGCATCGGGCGTATTCGACCTGAACGGACGTTCGCTGGGTCCCGGAGGTTTGCCTTTGCCGGTATATAATGTGCAAGACGAAGGACGTGTGGTAGTTACGATTGTGGTAGACCCTTCGGGCAGGGTAATCAGTACCCAGATAAACAAGCGCACCAATACGGTGAATCCGGCCTTGCGGCGGGCAGCGGAAGAAGCGGCACGCCGGGCACGGTTCAATCAAGTGGACGGTGTGAACAACCAGTCAGGGACAATAACTTATTACTTTAAACTGAAATAAGCGTATGAAATCGATTTGTATCTTTTTAGCTACGGGCTTTGAAGAAGTGGAAGCCCTTTTCCCGCTCGACATCCTGCGTCGGGGCGGTTTGAGTGTAAAGTCTGTGTCTGTAACGGGAGAACCGACCGTAACCGGCGCACATGGTGTACCTGTAACGGCTGATTGCCTGATTGAAGACTTGAAGGAAGAAGATATTGAAATGATTGTATTGCCGGGCGGACTTCCCGGTGCGACCAATCTGGATGCACATGCCGGACTGGATGTATTGGTACGTAACTTTGCCGCTGCACAAAAGCCACTTGCCGCTATCTGTGCGGCTCCCATGGTATACGGGAAGCGTGGTTTGCTGAAAGGCAAGAAAGCTACCTGCTATCCGGGATTCGATAAATACCTGGAAGGTGCGGAATATACCGGCAATATGGTGGAAGTTGCCGATAACTTTATCTTAGGTAAAGGACCGGCTGCCGCTTCTGCATTTGGTTTTGCTATCCTTGAAAAGTTTGCCGGAGCCGGTAAGGTAGCTGAAGTGAAGAACGGAATGCTTTTCGCCGAGTGAAAAAATATGTAGTGATAGTCGCCGGAGGCAAAGGCTTGCGTATGGGAGGCGATATCCCCAAGCAGTTCCTTCCGGTTAAAGGGAAACCCGTATTGATGCGTACACTGGAAGCTTTCCATGCATACGATGCGGCTATCCGCTTGATTGTCGTGTTGCCGGCAGACCAGCAAGCGTATTGGAAGCAGTTATGCCAGAAGTATGGCTTTACGCTTCCGCATCAGGTAGCCGATGGGGGAGAAACCCGTTTCCATTCGGTTAAGAATGGGTTGGCATTGGTGGAAGAAGATGCATTGGTCGGGGTACACGATGGAGTGCGCCCTTTTGTCTCGCCTGATGTGATTGCGGAATGCTACCGGAGTGCGGAAGAGAAAGGGGCGGCAATTCCGGTCGTGGATATCGTGGAAACCGTTCGCCGGATATCGGAAGACGGAGGGAGCGAAACGGTTCCGCGCGACCGGTATAAGTTGGTGCAAACTCCACAGGTATTCCGTGCTTCGCTATTGAAACAAGCGTACGCCCAGCCTTATGTACCTGCCTTCACCGATGACGCTTCGGTGGTAGAGGCACTTGGTCATCGGGTGGAATTAGTGAGAGGCAACCGCGAGAATATCAAGTTGACCACCCCGTTTGATTTGAAGTTGGCGGAAATGTTGTGTTGAATTAAATTGGAACACAGAGTCACAAAGACACAGAGATTTTAATTACAGAGAAGGAGATAAATTGTAATCTTCACGAATGAAGATAAATAAAAACTCTGTGTCTCTGTGTTCAATTAATAAAACTATGTCCGATTTATCATTACGTGATATAAAGTATTTGCAAGGAGTAGGTCCCCAGCGGGCGAGTATCTTGGAGAAGGAGCTGAATATCCGTTCCTTTAAGGACTTATTGTACTATTTCCCTTATAAATACGTAGACCGCAGCCGGCTTTATTATATCCACGAGATAGACGGAAATATGCCTTACATCCAGTTGCGCGGACAAATATTGAGCTTCGAAACCTTCGGCGAAGGAAGACAACGCCGCTTGGTGGGACATTTTTCGGATGGTACAGGTGTAGTCGATTTAGTCTGGTTTCAAGGCTTGAAATTTATTGAAGGCAAATATAAGGCACGCGAACCCTACATTGTTTTCGGTAAACCGACCGTATTCAACGGGCGCATCAATATCGCTCATCCCGACATCGACCCGGCCGATGAACTGGTTCTCTCGAACATGGGGCTTCAGCCTTATTACAATACCACCGAGAAAATGAAGCGGAGCAATCTCAACTCGCACGCCATCGAAAAGCTGATGAAAAACCTGTTTACCGCATTGGAACGGGAAATAATCGATGAGACACTGAGTCCGCAACTGATTGAACAACAGCGTTTGATGTCGCTTGACGATGCTTTACATAACATCCATTTTCCTCAGAACCCCGATTTGCTTCGGCGGGCGCAATACCGTTTGAAATTCGAAGAACTTTTTTATGTACAGCTGAATATTTTGCGCTATACGTTGGAACGCCGCAACAAGTTCCGTGGATTGATATTCGGCAAGGTAGGAGAAATCTTCAATACTTTTTATGCACAAAACCTCCCTTTCCAACTGACCGGAGCACAGAAACGGGTGATTAAGGAAATGCGCCGCGATATGAAGAGCGGCAGGCAGATGAACCGCCTGCTTCAGGGAGATGTGGGAAGCGGAAAGACACTCGTGGCACTGATGACGATGCTGATAGCACTCGACAACGGTTACCAGGCGTGCATGATGGCACCTACGGAAATCCTTGCCAACCAGCATTATGAAACCATAACCCGTTTTCTTGCGGGAATGTCTGTCCGTGTAGAACTGCTGACGGGAAACGTGAAGGGAAAACGGCGTGAAGCTATCTTGCGCGATTTGGCGACCGGCGAGGTGCAGATACTTATCGGCACACATGCGGTAATAGAAGATACGGTGAATTTTGCTTCGCTCGGGTTGGTCGTGATTGATGAACAGCATCGGTTCGGTGTCGCCCAGCGTGCCAAGCTTTGGAAAAAAAACACATGCCCGCCTCATGTGCTGGTCATGACTGCCACACCTATTCCCCGCACGCTTGCCATGACATTGTATGGGGACTTGGACGTTTCGGTTATCGATGAACTTCCTCCGGGCCGTAAACCGATACAGACTATCCACCAGTTTGATAACCGGCGGGCTTTGTTATACACTTTTATCCGCAAGCAGCTTCAGGAGGGCAGGCAGGCATACATTGTCTATCCTTTGATTCAGGAAAGCGAGAAGATGGACATCAAGAACCTGGAAGATGGTTACTTGCACGTATGTGAAGCTTTTCCTGAATACAAGGTGAGCAAAGTGCATGGCAAGATGAAGGCTGCGGAGAAAGATGCGGAAATGCAACGTTTTGTCGATAAGGAAACACAGATACTTGTAGCGACTACGGTTATCGAAGTGGGAGTGAATGTACCCAATGCTTCGGTGATGGTCATCGAGAATGCCGAACGTTTCGGCTTGTCTCAGCTTCATCAGTTAAGAGGGAGGGTAGGGCGTGGAGCCGACCAGTCGTATTGCATTCTGGTAACAGGCTATAAGTTGACGGAAGACACCCGCAAGCGTATTCAGATTATGGTAGATACAAACGACGGGTTCGAGATAGCCGAAGCCGACTTGAAGCTCCGCGGACCTGGAGACCTGGAAGGTACGCAACAAAGTGGTGTGGCATTCGATTTGAAGATAGCCGACATTGCCCGGGACGGGCAACTCCTTCAATACGTCCGTGAAGTGGCGGAACAGCTGCTCGAAACAGACCCGCAAGGCATTCTTCCTGAAAATGCCGTCGTCTGGCAACAACTGAAGGAATTGAGGAAAAGAAATGTCAACTGGTCTGTGATTTCGTGAATGGCAATCCGCCTGCTCATCCCTGTCTGCCCAAACAGTTTGCCAAGTGCTCATGACAAAACGGAAGTATTTAGTTTAAAAATAGTGAAATAAATCCGTAATTAAACTGAAAAGATACGGTTTCCGCATACTTTTCTTTGCCTAAAGATACGCATAACCGAAAGAACTTTTTATCTTTGCATCGAAAGAAAAAAAGAATACTTTATCACTTAACTTAAATAATAAAATTATGGAATTTGTAACAAACGAAAAGCTTACCATTGTTGGTGCTGCCGGTATGATCGGTTCTAACATGGCTCAGACTGCCATTATGATGGGTTTGACTCCTAACATCTGTTTGTACGACCCGTATGCTCCGGGCTTGGAAGGTGTGGCTGAAGAATTGTACCACTGCGGTTTCGAAGGCGTAAACGTAACCTTCACTTCAGACATTAAAGAAGCGCTGACTGGTGCTAAATATATCGTAAACTCAGGTGGTGCCGCACGTAAGGCAGGCATGACTCGTGAAGACTTGCTGAAAGGCAATGCCGCTATCGCTGAAGAATTCGGTAAGAACGTAAAAGAATATTGCCCGGATGTAAAACACATCGTTGTCATCTTCAACCCGGCTGACATCACTGGTTTGATTACTTTGTTGTACTCTGGCTTGAAACCTTCACAGGTTACTACATTGGCTGCTTTGGACTCTACTCGTCTGCGCAGCGAATTGGCTAAATACTTCGGCGTATCTATGGACGCTGTTGAAAACTGCCGCACATACGGTGGCCACGGCGAACAGATGGCTGTATTCGCTTCTACTGCTAAAGTTAACGGCAAACCGTTGACCGACATCATCGGCACTGACGCTCTGAGCAAAGAACAATGGGCAGAAATCCAACAGAAAGTGACCAAAGGCGGTGCTAACATCATTGCATTGCGCGGACGTTCTTCATTCCAAAGCCCGGCTTACGTTTCTATCGAAATGATTGGTGCTGCCATGGGTGGCAAAGCATTCCGTTGGCCTGCTGGTACATACATCTCAAATGACAAGTATGACCACATCATGATGGCATGGGAAACTTCAATCACAGCTGACGGTTGCCACTGCGCTGCTCTGAACGGAACTGCAGAAGAACAAGCTGCTTTGGACAAGAGCTACGCTCACCTCTGCGAATTGCGTGATGAAGTAATCGCTATGGGCGTTCTTCCTGCAATCTCTGAATGGAACAAGCTGAACCCGAACATTAAATAATGTCGACTAAGTTCTCTTAACAAAGAAACGCATCCCGCTGGCGAAAGTTGGCGGGATTTTTTTTGTAGTTTCTTTGTGTCTGGTGTAGTCCGGATAGCGTCAGGATGACCATACAGAGCAGTCCGGAAATCCGGTGGAAATAATTCTTTTTCATTTGTTATATAACTGCGTCGCAAACACGATTACTAATCGTTAAGCTGTACGATTAGTAATCGTCACGCTGTACGATTAGTAATCGTATCGGCGTTGCAGTTATATTGCGTGTCTTTTCCTGTCTTTTCCTGATATTATTAGACACTTTTCCTTTTGATAAACTAATTCTGTAGGCACTTCCTTCTTGAATTTATCGTGCGATGCCTTGGAATGAGTTTTTGAGGCATTTCAGTTCCTTAATATGCTTGGTTGTGTACCCCACTGACGGCACGTCCACTGGGGTCGTTCATCCCGGTGAAAGTCTTGTCCCAAGCCAACGCTTCGGCTGTGCTGCACGCTACACTCGGCACACTGGGTACCGTAGCCGCTGCACTGTCGCTGGGGAAGTGGGAAGCAAAGAGCGTGCGATAGAAATATTCTTCTTTGTTGCGTGGCGGGTGAATGGGGAAACGTTCGGCGGCATGAGCCATCTCGTCATCGCTTACACTCTCGGCGGTAATGCGTTTCAAGGTGTCTATCCATGAATAGCCTACCCCGTCGGAGAATTGCTCTTTCTGTCGCCATGCCACTTCGTCTGGCAACAAGGGAGCAAAAGCCTCTCGGAGGATTCGTTTCTCTATCGTGCTGCCGGGACACATTTTCGCGGATGGGTTCAGGCGCATCGCCACGTCCAGAAACTCTGTGTCGAGAAAGGGCACACGGCCTTCCACGCCCCAGGCTGCCAGGCTTTTGTTGGCACGGAGGCAATCATACAGATGCAGTTTGGAGAGTTTGCGTACAGTTTCTTCATGGAAAGCGCGGGCATTGGGTGCTTTGTGGAAATACAGGTAACCTCCGAATACCTCATCGGCTCCCTCACCGGAGAGCACCATTTTAATTCCCATGCTTTTGATGACACGTGCCAGGAGATACATCGGTGTGGAGGCGCGGATGGTGGTGACATCGTAGGTCTCGGTAAAGTAAACCACATCACTCAGCGCATCCAGTCCTTCTTGTATCGTGTAGTTTATTTCGTGGTGCACGGTGCCGATGTGGCGTGCTACCAAACGGGCTTTCTCCAAGTCGGGTGCACCGTGCAGGCCTACGGCAAACGAATGTAACCGAGGCCACCAGGCAACTTCCCGTCCTCCGCTTTCGATACGGTTTTGCGCATATTTTTGTGCTACGGCACTGATGATGGAAGAATCCAGTCCTCCGCTCAGCAATACGCCATAGGGCACATCGCTCATCATCTGACGCTTTACGGCTTCTTCTAAAGCGACACGTAGTTTCTCTTCATCGGTCGGATTGTTTTTCACGTTGTCGTACGAAAACCAGTCACGTTGATAATATCTCCGGGGAACTTTGTCGTGGCTTGTCAGAACATGTCCCGGCGGAAACACTTCATAATGGTCGCATTGCCCTTCCAAGGCTTTCAGTTCGCTTGCTACATAGAGTAGTCCATCCCGGTCGTATCCATAATAAAGAGGAATCACCCCGATGGGATCGCGGGCTATGAGGTATTCGTCCCGCTCCACATCGTAAAGCGCAAAGGCGAATATCCCGTCCAATTCATCCAGGAAACCGTCTCTTTTCTCCCGATAGAGAGCAAGGATGGTTTCGCAATCGCTTCCGGTCATAAACTGATACTTTCCGGCATATCTCCGGCGTATGTCCTGATGATTATATATTTCTCCATTGACGGCCAGCACCTGCTTCTTGTCAGGACTGAAAAGCGGCTGACGGCCTGATTCTGGGTCGACGATAGCCAAACGTTCGTGCGCCAATATGGCTGTGCCTCCGCAATAGATACCACTCCAGTCGGGACCGCGATGCCGTATCTTACCACTCATTTGTAACGCCTTTTGCCGCAGGGCAGGCGTTTGTTGCTTGATGTTGAAAATAGAAACGATACCACACATAATATAATATATAGAATATAAAAATTAGATATAAATATCAGTTGCATATACTTCCGCATTCATGTAGAATACGTATGTTTATGCTTTCTCATAATCTTTTTTTTTCTTTCAAAGTGCTTTTTTGCTTTTTATCCTTTTGATTTTATATTTGCTTTCTTTTTGCTTTAAAAAGTAGTAGTTGTAATATCTAAAGGATGTGTTTTGCAAAATTATTGTATTTTATTGTTTTTAGCAAGTGCGGCGTGTCATTATGTGGAATATGTATGATTGTATATTATTATTTTGTCGTAATTTGATTGGTTTAAGTTTTATATTGATATGGTTGTTGATGAATATAAGACAAATTGTAAGAAGACGGATTGTTGGCTAAAAATAATGACATTATTTTGGTTTGAAAATTACGGAACTTACATTTTTAAGTATTTTGTCTGTTTTATGTTTTAAATTGAAGTATAATATGCGGTTTATCTGAGCAATTAGAATTATACTATATATTGAAAGGTGATAATGTCGTGAAATTGTTTTGTTTTGTTTCAAAATGTCGTAATTTTGCATCGTGTTAAAACAAAATGCAATGCCAATATGTAAAAATGGTGGTGATGTGCTAAGATTGAAATACTTGTTTATAAATAAAAAGGTTTAAATGGGAAGTGTTGTGAAATTTGCAAAAATGCACGGGGCGGGTAATGACTACATCTATGTGGATACGTCACTTTACGATATCCCCGAACCTGCTGAACTGGCTCGCAAATGGAGTGACCGCCACAAGGGAATAGGTGGTGACGGACTGGTGCTGATAGGCCGTTCATTGGTGTCGGGGGCCGATTTCACGATGCGTATTTTCAATGCCGATGGGTCGGAAGCCCGTATGTGCGGCAATGCATCCCGTTGCATAGGTAAATATGTGTATGAAAAAGGGCTGACAGATAAAACTTCTATCAAACTGCTTACTCGGGCCGGTATCAAGACACTGATATTGAATATGGATGGCAACAACCAGGTGGAGAGTGTCACGGTGGATATGCAAGAACCTTGTTTAGCCGACCGGCATTTGTTGGCTACGGCGAATGGTTCGATGCGGGAAGGTGCTGTAACGGCGTGTGGACAAGAATTGCGTGGCACGTTCGTATCGATGGGTAATCCCCATTTTGTCATTTTCACCGATGATGCGGAAACCGTAGATGTTGCCCGGTTGGGAAGTACGTTGGAGGTAAATCCTTTGTTTCCAGAACGGTGCAACATTGAATTTGCCAGCCTGCTTGGGGAAAATCGCATACGCACTCGGGTATGGGAGCGTGGAAGTGGAATAACGATGGCGTGCGGCACCGGAGCTTGTGCTACTGCTGTGGCTGCAAGCTTGACGGGACGTTCCGGACGAAGGAGTCGTATTGTCATGGATGGTGGAACGCTGGATATAGCTTGGAATGAGACAGACGGCCACGTCTATATGACTGGTCCAGCCGAGTTTGTATTTGAAGGAGAAATGAAAATGGAATAATCTTAATGAAAAAGATAATATGGCATTAGTAAACGAACATTTTTTGAAGTTGCCAAACAACTATTTGTTTGCCGATATAGCGAAAAAAGTAAACGCTTTCAAAGTATCGCATCCCAGTACGAATGTTATCAGTTTAGGGATAGGTGACGTGACGCAACCTCTTTGTCCTGCCGTGGCTGAGGCTATGCATAAGGCTGTGAACGAGATGACTACTTCGGAAGGTTTCCACGGCTACGGTCCGGAGCAGGGTTACCTGTTCCTGCGGGAAGCTATCGTGAAGAATGATTTTCTGCCACGTGGCATCCACTTGGATCCGTCTGAGATATTTGTCAATGATGGAGCCAAAAGCGATACGGGCAATATTCAGGAATTGGTGCGTTGGGACAACAGCATTGGCGTGACCGACCCTATTTATCCGGTCTACATAGATTCGAATGTAATGATAGGACGCGCCGGAGAAATAAAGGATGGCAAGTGGAGCAATGTCGTTTATCTTCCTTGTATTGCGGAGAACAATTTTGTCCCGCAATTGCCCGATCGTAGGGTAGACATTATTTACCTGTGCTATCCGAACAATCCTACAGGCACGGTTATCTCGAAAGAAGAACTCCGCAAATGGGTCAATTATGCGCTTAAGAATGATACGCTTATCTTCTACGATGCGGCTTACGAGGCATATATCCAAGACCCGGACATTCCGCATTCCATCTATGAGATAAAGGGGGCGCGGAAAGTGGCCATCGAGTTTCACAGTTACTCCAAGACGGCAGGATTTACCGGTGTGCGGTGTGGCTATACGGTGGTGCCCAAGGAGCTGACTGCTTCTACACTGAGCGGAGAACGAATTGCGTTGAACCACTTATGGTACCGTCGCCAATGCACCAAGTTCAACGGTACGAGTTACATCAGCCAGCGTGCCGCTGAGGCTACATACACGCCGGAAGGCAAAGAACAGGTAAAGAAAACTATTTCTTATTATATGGATAATGCCCGGATGATGCGTGACACGCTGACCGGTCTTGGCCTGGAAGTGTTTGGTGGAGAGAATGCGCCTTACATTTGGCTGAAAACACCATCGGGAGAAGATAGTTGGCGGTTTTTCGAGCAGATGCTTTACAATGCTCACGTGGTTTGTACGCCGGGTGTTGGTTTCGGTCCCAGTGGCCAGGGATATGTCCGCCTTACGGCTTTTGGTAGTCATGAGAACTGCGCCGAGGCGATGGAACGGTTGAGGAAATGGATTTAAAAGGATAACAACTAAACATGTATGCAATGACAAACTTAAGATTTAATGTAGTAGAAAGTGCTTTCAATAAAAAGCCTTTGAAAGTAGACGCACCGGCGGAACGTCCGTCGGCATATTTTGGCAAGAATGTGTTCAACCGTGCTAAAATGTATCAGTATCTGCCTACACAAGTGTACGAGGCAATGATTGACGTGATGGATAACGGTGCCAGTCTGGATCGTTCGATAGCTGACGCTGTAGCCATCGGCATGAAGAAATGGGCGGAAGAGAACGGCGTGACGCACTACACGCACTGGTTTCAGCCTTTGACGGAAGGTACAGCCGAGAAACATGACGCCTTTATCGAGCATGATGGTAAAGGCGGTATGATAGAGGAGTTTTCTGGTAAGCTGCTCGTGCAGCAAGAGCCAGACGCCTCAAGCTTTCCTAATGGCGGTATACGCAACACATTCGAGGCGCGTGGCTATTCGGCTTGGGACCCCACATCGCCGGTCTTTATTATGGATGATACGCTTTGTATCCCTACGATATTCATATCTTATACGGGTGAGTCGTTGGATTACAAGGCACCCCTGCTCCGTGCGCTTCATGCGGTGAATGTGGCTGCCACAGAGGTGTGTCATTACTTTGACCCTGCCGTGAAGAAGGTGATATGTAACTTAGGATGGGAGCAGGAGTATTTCCTGGTAGACGAAGGGTTGTATAATGCCCGTCCGGACTTGGTGCTGACAGGCCGTACCCTTATGGGACACGACTCGGCGAAGAACCAGCAGATGGAAGACCACTATTTCGGTACCATTCCCGACCGTGTGCAGGCTTTCATGAAAGACTTGGAGATACAGGCGTTGGAGTTGGCTATCCCTTGCAAGACGCGACATAATGAAGTGGCACCCAACCAGTTCGAGATAGCTCCTATCTTTGAGGAAACCAACATTGCTAACGACCACAATATGCTTTTGATGTCCTTGATGAAGAAAGTGGCACGTAAACACGGTTTTCGCGTGTTGCTGCACGAGAAACCTTTTGCCGGCATCAATGGTTCGGGCAAACATAACAACTGGAGCTTGTCGACCGATACGGGCGTATTGCTCCATGCACCCGGCAAGACACCCGAAGAGAACCTGCGCTTTGTTACTTTTGTAGTAGAGACCCTGATGGGTGTGTACCGTCACAACGGATTGTTGAAAGCCAGCATCATGAGTGCGACTAACGCTCACCGTTTAGGTGCCAATGAGGCTCCTCCCGCAATCATTTCGTCTTTCCTTGGTACACAGTTGGATGAGTTGTTAAACCATATTGAGAAGAGCGACAAGGATGACCTTTTCAACGTGACGGCCAAGCAGGGCATGAAGTTGGATATCCCGGAGATACCGGAACTGCTCATTGACAACACCGACCGTAACCGCACGTCTCCCTTTGCTTTCACGGGTAACCGCTTTGAGTTCCGTGCCGTGGGTAGCGAAGCCAATTGTGCTTCGGGCATGATTGTGCTTAACACCGCTATAGCCGAAGCACTTACGGACTTCAAACGCCGAGTGGACGCACTCATCGGGCAGGGACAGGAAAAAACATCTGCTATCCTCAGCGTGTTGCGCGAGGATATCAAGACCTGCAAGCCGATACGCTTCGATGGCAATGGTTATTCCGAGGAATGGGTGGAAGAAGCCAAACGCCGTGGGTTGGATTGTGAAACAAGTTGCCCGATTATTTTCGACAACTACCTGACGGAAGATTCCGTGCGGATGTTTGAGACGATGAACGTGATGAGCCGCAAGGAACTGGAAGCGCGCAACGAAGTGAAATGGGATACTTATACCAAGCGTATCCAGATAGAAGCGCGTGTCATGGGCGACATCACCATGAATCATATCGTGCCCGTAGCCACGCACTATCAGAGTCAGTTGGCAAAGAATGTGCAGAATATGCGTCAGATATTCCCGGCAGAGAAAGCCGACAAACTCTGCGCACGCAATATGAAGCTTATCGAAGAGATAGCCGAGCGTACACAGGCTATTGAGACGGGTGTAGAGGAACTTATCAATGCTCGCAAGGTAGCGAATAAGATTGCGGACGAACGTGAGAAAGCCATTGCTTACCACGACACGGTAGAGCCTAAAATGGGAAAAATCCGCTACCAGATAGACAAACTGGAATTGATTGTGGCCGATGAACTTTGGACGCTGCCCAAATATCGGGAATTGCTGTTTATCCGGTGATGCATTGTATGCCGGTTTTGCTTTCATCCAGTCAAGGAAACACCGGCATCTGGCAATATGACATAACTTTAGCTGTAAAAATTCGGGTGCAGGCGGCTGTGAAGTCGGTTGCGCCTTTTGCGGCATATTAGTTTGTTATATGTATACAAAATGAATTAACATTCACCATTGAGGACATAAAGGCACACAGATAAATTAATGTGCCGATAAATAATGTGTTAATGCATTGGCACATTAGCCAATTGATTCTCTCTGTGATACGCTGTGCCCTCTGTAGTGAAATGACAGTTACTTAACTTAAAAAATAGAAATATGAGAAACGGATTATATAACCCAGCCTACGAGCATGATGCCTGTGGGGTCGGGATGGTAGTCAACATACACGGCAACAAAAGCCATGAATTGGTAGACAATGCGCTGAAGGTGCTTGAAAACATGCGCCACCGAGGTGCTGAAGGTGCCGATAACAAGACGGGCGATGGTGCGGGCATTTTGCTTCAGATACCGCACGAATTTATTTTGCTCCAAGGTATCCCTGTCCCTGAAAAAGGCAAATACGGGACGGGTATTGTTTTCCTTCCCAAAGACCATAAACGTCAGCAGGACATGCTGAGCGTGATGATAGAAGAGATAGAACGCGAGGGGCTTTCACTAATGCATCTGCGTAACGTACCGACCAATCCCGCTTGTCTGGGCGAAACGGCTCTTGCCAGCGAACCAGATATCAAGCAAATGTTCGTGACTGGTGTTAGCGACGAGCGTGTGCCGGTATTCGAGCGAATCTTGTACCTCATTCGCAAACGTATCGAGCGACGGGTGAAGGACAAGGACTTTTATATCTGTTCGCTTTCATCGCATACCATTATATATAAAGGAATGTTGTCCAGCCTGCAGTTGCGCCAGTATTTCCCCGACTTGACCAACAAGTATTTCACCAGCGGACTTGCTTTAGTTCACTCTCGTTTCTCTACTAATACTTTTCCGACCTGGAGCTTGGCGCAACCTTTCCGTCTGCTGGCACACAATGGAGAAATCAATACCATCCGGGGAAACCGGGGCTGGATGCAGGCACGTGAAAGTGTGCTCTGTTCAGAAGCTATCGGCGATATCAAGGATATATCGCCTATCGTGCAGCCGGATATGAGCGACTCCGCCAGTCTGGACAATGTATTCGAATTCTTTGTCATGTCAGGGCTTTCATTGCCTCATGCCATGACGCTGATGGTGCCGGAAAGTTTCAACGATAAGAATCCCATCTCCGAAGACCTGAAGGCTTTTTACGAATACCATTCTATCCTCATGGAACCGTGGGACGGGCCGGCGGCATTGCTTTTCAGTGACGGACGCTACGCCGGAGGTATGCTTGATCGTAACGGATTGCGTCCCGCACGTTACACCATTACGAAGAATGATACGATGGTTGTGGCCTCGGAAGTGGGCGTAATGGATTTTGACCCGTCCGAGATTGCGGAGAAAGGACGGTTGCAGCCTGGTAAAATCCTGCTTATTGATACACAGGAAGGAAAGATTTATTACGATGGCGAGATAAAGGAACGCCTTGCCGCCGAGCATCCTTACCGTCAATGGTTGTCAGCCAACCGCATCCAGTTGGAGAAGTTGAAGAGCGGGCGTAAGGTAGACAATGCTGTTGGCGACTTGGTACGTCGTGAGCTGATGTTCGGCTTTGGTGCGGAAGATGTGGACAATATCATCGTGCCGATGTGCGTCAATGGACAAGAACCTACGGCAGCTATGGGTAACGATACTCCCTTGGCCGTATTGAGCGACCGTCCACAGTCGTTGTTCAACTATTTCCGTCAGCAGTTTGCACAAGTGACCAATCCTGCCATCGATTCCATTCGTGAAAATCTCGTCATGTCATTGACTGAATATATCGGCAGGGTAGGTTCGGGGATTCTCCGTCCCGATGCTTCCAATTGCAAGATGGTGCGCCTGCCCCATCCGATATTGAATAACACTCAGCTCGATATTCTGTGTAATATCCGTTACAAAGGATTTAACACCGTGAAGCTGCCTATGCTCTTTGAGTGTGCCAAAGGGGAGGACGGATTGCGTTCCGCCCTTGACCATTTGTGCAAGGAAGCTGCCCGTAGCGTGGATGAAGGTTATAACTACATCATTCTTTCCGACCGCGACATCGACCAGACGCATGCTGCCATCCCTTCGTTGTTGGCTGTCAGTGCCGTACATCACTATCTCATCTCGGTAAGCAAGCGTGTGCAGACTGCCCTGATTGTCGAGAGCGGCGAGATTCGTGAGCCGATGCATGCCGCCCTCTTGTTGGGATACGGTGCGTCAGCTTTATGTCCCTATATGGTATTTGCCGTATTAGACGACTTGGTGAAGCGTAAAAAAGTGCAGGAGAATTACGATACGGCCGAGGCGAACTACATCAATGCCATGAAAAAAGCCCTGCTGAAAATCATGGCGAAGATGGGTATCTCTACCATCCGTTCTTACCGTGGAGCCAAGATATTCGAGGCGATAGGCTTATCGGAAAGTTTGCTTAAAGCCTATTTCGGTACTGAGACGTCCACGATTGGCGGTATCGGTTTGGAGACGATAGCCCGAGATGCCATTGCTATGCACGATGCGGGATTCTCTCAAGATACAGAAACCGACTTCCTGCCAAACTTCGGTCAGTTCCATTACCGCAAGGACGGCATACGCCATGCTTGGAACCCAGAGACTATCGCCACACTTCAGCTTGCTACCAAGACGGGTGACTATGGGAAGTACAAGGAATTTACCCGGTTGGTGGACAACAAGGAGGAGGCTATTTTTATCCGCGATTTCTTCGATTTCAAGCGTGCCGCCACACCGGTTGATATAGAGAAGGTGGAGCCGGTAAGTGCTATTGTGAAGCATTTCGTGGCGGGAGCCATGAGTTTTGGGGCACTCAGCAAGGAAGCCCATGAAGCCATCTGCTTGGCCATGAACCAGCTTGGTACCCGTTCTAATACGGGTGAAGGTGGCGAGGATAATGAACGTTTCCATGCGGAGACAGACGGCATTTCGCTTTCCAGTAAGATTAAGCAAGTGGCTTCGGGACGTTTCGGAGTGACGACCGAATATCTGGTGAACGCAGAGGAGATACAAATCAAAGTAGCGCAAGGAGCAAAGCCTGGTGAAGGCGGACAGTTGCCGGGCTTCAAGGTAGACGAAGTGATAGCCAAGACACGCCATTCCATTCCTGGTATATCGCTCATATCACCTCCTCCTCACCATGACATTTACTCTATCGAAGACTTGGCGCAACTCATCTTTGACTTGAAGAATGTCAATCCCAAGGCGGCAATCAGCGTTAAGCTGGTAGCGGAAAGCGGCGTGGGTACCATTGCCGCCGGAGTGGCAAAGGCGAAAGCCGACCTCATCGTTATATCGGGAGCCGAAGGAGGAACGGGAGCCAGCCCGGCTTCAAGTATGCGTTTTGCTGGCATATCGCCCGAAATAGGACTCAGCGAGGCACAGCAGACTTTGGTAAAGAACGGATTACGTGGAAACATCCGTCTGCAAGTGGATGGTCAGTTGAAGACAGGGCGCGACATTATCCTCATGGCTTTACTGGGGGCGGAAGAATTCGGTTTCGGTACGTTGTTGCTTATTGTGTTGGGATGTGTCATGATGCGCAAGTGTAATCTGAATACATGCCCCTTAGGGGTGACTACTCAAAATCCGGAATTGCGCCGGCATTTCATGGGCAAGCGCCAGTATTTGGTCAATTATTTCACTTTCCTTGCGGAAGAAGTCCGTGGGTATTTGGCTGAAATGGGATATACGAAGCTCGATGATATCGTTGGCCATACCGAACTGATTGTGCGCAAGCCTGCTGGTAAAGGAAGCAAACCGTCAATGCTTGATTTTACCCGCTTGCTTTTCAAGGAAGACGCGAAATGCCCGCTCTGTTATACGGTAGGGCAGTCACACGATTTAGAGGGGGTACTCGACCGGCAAATCATACGCTCTGCCCAGCGTGCCGTGGAGGAACAGGAAGAAGTAAACCTCGACTATGCGATTAAGAATACCGACCGTGCCGTAGGTACGATGTTGAGCGGATTGATAGCTTCCAAATACGGAGAAGAAGCCTTGCCGGACTCAACCGTCAACGTCAAGTTCAAGGGAAGTGCCGGACAAAGTTTCGGTGCGTTTCTTGTGAAAGGAGTCAACTTCAAGCTTGAAGGCGAAGCTAACGATTACTTTGCCAAGGGCTTGAGTGGAGGACGAATCGCCATCTTGCCGCCTGTACGCAGCAATTTCAATGCCGAAGACAACACCATAGCTGGCAATACGGGATTGTATGGAGCTACATCTGGCGAGCTGTATGTCAACGGAAAGGTGGGCGAACGCTTTGCCGTGCGCAATTCCGGTGCCATAGCCGTGGTAGAAGGTGCGGGCGACCATTGCTGTGAATATATGACTGGAGGCCGTGTGGTTGTCTTGGGTGAAACCGGGCGGAACTTTGCGGCAGGTATGAGTGGTGGTGTGGCCTACGTATGGGACAAACATCACAACTTCGATTACTTCTGTAACATGGACATGGTGGAAATCAATTTGGTGGAAGAAAGTTCCTATCGGAAAGAACTGCATGAACTGATACGCCAACATTATCTTTACACCGGATCTAAATTGGCACGCCAGATGCTTGACGACTGGCCACGTTACGTGGAGGACTTCATCCAAGTAGTCCCCATCGAATATAAGCGTGTCTTGCAAGAAGAACAGGTAAGGAAACTGCAACGGAAAATAGCAGATATGCAGCGGGATTATTAATTTTATGAAGAAGACGATAATAATAAAAAGATATGGGAGACTCTAAAGCATTTCTGACCATACATCGCAAGGAGGCGGGATACCGCCCCGTGCACGACCGGATACACGACTTCGGCGAAGTGGAACAAACCCTTAATTCGAGCGACCGCCGCCAACAGGCGTCACGCTGCATGGATTGCGGCGTGCCTTTCTGCCATTGGGCGTGTCCTTTGGGCAATCGGCCACCGGAATGGAACGACGCCTTATACCGGGGCGATTGGGAACTGGCCTACCGCTTGCTCAACTCCACGAATGACTTTCCTGAATTTACGGGACGTGTTTGTCCCGCTTTGTGCGAGAAAGCTTGTGTCCTTAATTTGGTAGAGCACGAGCCTACCACCAACCGTGAGGATGAAGCCGCCATTACGGAACATGCCTTTGAGGAAAACTATGTGCGTGTCCATCATCCCAAACGCAACGGAAAAAGCGTGGCGGTGATAGGTTCTGGTCCTGCCGGACTGGTAGCAGCTAATCAGTTGAACTTAAAGGGATATGCCGTGACGGTATTCGACAAGAATGAAGACGCAGGTGGACTGCTGCGTTATGGCATACCGAATTTCAAGCTGAATAAAGCTGTTATCGACCGCCGTATGAATATTTTACAGGCCGAAGGTATTGAGTTCCGATTCAATACTCCTGTTGATTTGACTCATTTACCCGATGGATTCGATGCCTGCATTGTTGCGACAGGCACTCCGGAAGCGCGCGACCTTGACATTCCCGGTCGTAACCTGAAAGGCGTTTACCTTGCTCTCGATATGCTGGCACAACAGAACCGGATACTTGCCGGTGCGGAGATTCCGCGTGAGAAGCTGGTCAACGCCAAAGGAAAAGATGTGCTTGTCATTGGTGGAGGAGATACAGGAAGCGACTGCATCGGCACGGCATGGCGCCAGGGATGCCGTAGCGTGACTCAAATAGAGATTATGCCCAAGCCCGTGGATGCTCCCGATGATCCGCAGCATCCTTGGCCCGAATGGCCGCGCACGCTCAAGACCACTTCCAGCCACGAAGAAGGTTGTACGCGCCGATGGAACATCAATACCTTACGTTTCGTAGGGAAAGACGGAAAAGTAGTGGGTGCCGAGGTGCAGGAAATCGTATGGAAACCTGATCCGGAAAGCGGTCGTCCGGTAATGGAGCCGGTAGGCAAGCCTGAAATGATAAAAGCCGACATGATATTGCTGGCTATGGGTTTCCTGAAACCGAAGTTACCGGAGTTTGCCCCAAATGTCTTTGTGGCAGGTGATGCTGCTTCCGGAGCCTCGTTAGTGGTACGTGCCATGGCGAGCGGACGGGATGTGGCTGCACAGGTACACAAGTATTTGTTGACGGAGTAAGAAGCTGTTTTGAATTTCTCCAAAAAGTTTTTCTTGGCTTGATGTATCCGTTTTCGTGTGTGCTTTGGGCGATTTTTTGGCCCTTTTCGCTCCTGTTCTTCGTCAGATAGCCCGCTATCTTCCTCATCACAGAAGCGAAAATGCCTCAAAAACTCATCCCAAATCATCGCACGATAAATTCAAAACAGCTTCTAAAAACGGCCGACAAGAGATGCCATATAACTGCATCGTAGACACGATTAGTAATCGTCACGCTGTACGATTAGTAATCGTTCATGTGTACGATTACTAATCGTGTCGGCAATGCAGTTATAGTTCATATTTGACCGACTATAATATAAAGACTTTATGAAGGCCGATAAACGATGTGCCTATGTTGTTGTATCGCCTCGATTTATAGTGGTGTTTGTTCGGGTTTTATCAGTTTTCCGGTCAGCCGGTTCCCGTCATTGGTATAGGCTATGCGATATCCGTCGGGCAATACCATGGGTTTATGGGTCGTTTTTTCGTATAAAGAGCAGTAGTGATGGAAAGTGTTCGCGTCGCAATTCTCGAAAAGAACATGGAAATAATGTAATGCCGTATGCCGTTTTCCGCGCGTGAAGAGGCAAATCCGGTAGGGGAGATTGCTTTTGCCTTCTTGCAGAAGTACAAATAAGATGAATTGACAAAGAGAAGCATATTCTTTTTTCATGATTCCGTAAGTTGGTTCGCGAGGCAAAGATAATGCGATTATGGCTTTTCTTCAAGTGCCGCGGAAGAACATTTTTGTGCCTGCCTTTCATTTTCTTCAAAAAAACACGCTATTAAAAACAGGGATATAGTAGAGATAAGTCCATGACTTTGTAGCTATGCAGAGAGCCGACAGCCTTTTGATGAAATCGTCTTTGTACCGTATGTTTTTATCAATCCAGTATGTGTTCAGGAATGGATGCTGTTGCAAATGCTCCTATTATTTCATCGTCTGTTTCGGGAATGGTCAGTATCATGGTGTAGTCTCTTGGGGGAACACTTTTTGTAGTGGCATTGCTAAATTCTTCTGAAAAATCGTGTGTGATACTGAATTTGTTGCGATAATCTGCCGGAATTCGGTGGCTATTCCATAAATTTTTATTAAATTCGCTTGCTAAAAAGTATAGGCTTATGAAAAGAAGATTGATGATACCACTTATGCTCCTTTTTGCGTGGGTAGGGGGAAACGCTCAGGATTTTGATGATTATTTTGTGGACAAGACGTTGCGGGTCGATTATTTGTTTGTCGGAAACGCAGAGCGTCAGTGCATTAGTTTGGATGAACTGGTTTCACTCCCGGGATGGGCCGGGCGTCGTCATTCGCTCGACCGGCTTCCGCTTGAAGGGAATGGAGACCTTACCATGACTGACAAAGAGAGTGGCAAGGTGATTTATCGCACTTCGTTTTCCAGCTTGTTTCAAGAATGGTTAGGCGAGAAAGAGGCTCGGCAGGTGACGCGCGGCTTTGAAAATACGTTTCTGGTGCCTTATCCTAAGCGGACGGCTATAGTGACCATCCGGTTGAAGGATGCTTATCATCGGCCATGCGCTACGTTACGTCATGAGGTCAATCCGAAAGACATATTGATTCACCAGCGCGGAACAGCGCAGGTTACTCCACACCGGTATTTGCTTGAAAGCGGCTCGGCGGACGAGTGCATCGACCTTGCCATCCTGGCGGAAGGATATACGGCAGACGAGATGGACTTGTTTTATAAAGATGCACAAGACGCTTGTGACGCTATTTTTGCCCACGAACCTTTTAAACGAATGAAGAATAAGTTTAATGTCGTGGCGGTCGAATCTGTTTCACAGGATAGTGGCGTAAGCATTCCGCGTAAAGGCGAGTGGAAACATACGGCGGTCGGGTCACATTTCGACACCTTTTATTCCGATCGTTACCTCACCACCCGTTCGGTGAAAGTTATGCATAACTGGTTGGCGGGTATTCCATACGAGCATATTATTATTTTAGCGAATACCGATACTTATGGAGGTGGAGGCATTTATAACGCTTACTTGCTTACCACCGCCCATCATGCGATGTTCAAGCCTGTGGTGGTGCATGAGTTCGGGCATAGTTTCGGAGGATTGGCGGACGAATATGCTTACGAAGAAGCTCCCAGTCCGCTTTATCCGTATGCGGTAGAACCGTGGGAACCCAATATTACAACCTTGAAAGATTTCGGTAGTAAATGGAAAGACATGATACCAGAAGGCACACCGATTCCTACACCGGTTGAAACCGATTCTACCCGCATATATACTCAGGTAGGGGTGTACGAGGGTGCCGGATATACCTTGAAAGGCATCTACCGCCCTACCACCGAATGCCGGATGAAGATAAACGAGGCTCCCTGCTTCTGTCCGGTATGCGAACGTGCCCTTGAACGAATGATCCGTTTTTATACGGAATAGATTCTGAAACTGTCTTGAATTTATCGTGCAATGGTTTGGAATGAGTTTTTGAGGCAAGGCTCCCAAAAATCGCCCAAAGCACACACGAAAACGAATACATCCAGATAAACGATTATAAACGCTCTTACAAACTCAAAAAAACTTATGCTTACATTTACACGTATTAACACACAGCATCCTCATTATTCGTTTGTAGAAGAATTGCTGCATCTTTCTTTTCCGGTAGAAGAGCGCAGAGACGATGAAGGACAACGCCGTAACACGAACGAGAACGACCGGTTTTATTGCTATCTGCTGACCGATAAAGGGGAAGACAAAGACAGTGCCGAAGAGCTGATAGGCTTGATTACCGTCTGGAAGCTGGACGGGTTTTATTACGCTGAGCATCTTGCCACTTCGCCCACCGTGCGCAACCGGGGATACGGACGCCGGATTATGGAGGAACTGAAAGCGCTTTTGTCCGATGCTCCTATCATATTAGAGGTAGAACGTCCCGAAGATGAAATGAGCCGCCGCCGCATCGGTTTTTACCAGCGTTGTGGCTTTAAGTTATGTGAGCAAGATTATTATCAACCTCCGTATAGGGCCGGTGGGAAAGGATTGCCGCTTTATCTGATGTTTGCGGGAGTGGATGAAATCGACTCGCGTTATCCGCAGGTACGCAATGAGATTTACCGCAACGTGTACGGATTAGATGTATAGGGATGAACATTTCGTCCTTCTTGATTGTTTATTTTAACAGGTAAGATGCTTAGATTTTGCAGATTTCTTCGTATCTTGCCCTTTATAATAAGGAAACTAAAAAAACGGAGTATTATGAAGAATTGGAGAATCGAAGCCGTTATATTGGCTATAGGTATGCTCTTGCTGGGCGTGTTTATTAAAAACGGATTCAGCGAATTTGCGCAGAAAGACCGTAGTGTGAATGTAAAGGGGCTTGCAGAGATGGAAGTTCCGGCGGATAAGGTGACATGGCCTTTGGTATACAAAAGTTTAGGGAATGACTTAAGTGCGCTTTATGATGATATCAAGCGTTCGAACCAGACGATTTTGGGCTTTTTGAAAGAAAAAGGCATTGAAGAGGCGGAAATCAGTGTCAATGCTCCTGAGATAATCGACCAGAAGGCAGAGCGTTACAGCAATAATGATTCGCCTTATCGTTACAATGTAACTTCGGTTATTACTGTCACTTCTACAAAAGTAGACTTGGTGCGGAAACTCATCAGCGAGCAGGGCGAACTGTTGAAACGCGGAATAGCCATAACAGGCGGAGATTACCGTTACAACGTATCGTTTGAGTATACCAGCTTGAATAAGATTAAGCCTGGCATGATAGAAGAAGCCACCCGGAACGCGCGTGAGGCGGCAGAAAAGTTTGCCAAAGATTCGGAAAGTGAATTGGGCAAGATACGCCACGCCAGCCAGGGGCAATTCAGTATCAGCGACCGTGATGCCAACACTCCTTATATAAAGAAGGTAAGGGTGGTTACTACGATAGAATATTCATTGGAAGATTAGCCTGCTAAAACAGAAAGGGTTGTCAAATAAGAGGGATTTGGTTCCTGTTTAAATAAAAAGTGGTTAAAAGTTTTCACTTTCAGGAATTTATTATACCTTTGCACCCGATTTAGATCAATATAAAGTCTAAC
>ULVE01046010.1_pt1 | contig 28817 bp, 17 predicted proteins | sample 1959161 | NCBI WGS metagenome assembly ULVE01 (sample SAMEA4835778, study PRJEB28245) | human gut metagenome | biome: gut microbiome; material: fecal sample | place: Denmark | collected 2008
AATTTCCAAAACAAAAGTTAGTCAACTACTATATAGTATCCTTTATAAAAAAAGACAGGAGATTCCGGATGTGATTATTATCCGAAAAGTTCCGAATTGCTTCCAAGACGGACGAATTTGATGATTTGTTCACTTTCATCAACCCATATCAACAGGAAGTCATTCTCAATATGACATTCAAGCGTACCTCTATAATTGCCGGACAAAGGATGTGGCCGGTATTTTTCAGGGACCATACCTGTTTCAGACAGATGCGTAAGACCGGACAGCCTACAACTTGGCGACCTGGGTGGCGTTGCGATATTCGGCGGGGGTCTGGCCGGTCATATGGCGGAAGGCGGTGAAGAAATAGTCATGATTGTTGTAGCCAACATTGTAGGCCACCTCCTTGATGCTCATCGTCGTGTTGGTCAGCAGCTCCTTGGCCTTGCTCATCCGCACCTCGTTGATGAACCTCGCCGGCGAGAACCCGGTATATTCCTTGAAAGTCTTGCGGAAAGAGGAATAGCTCAGGCACAGCTTCGCCGCCACCTCCTCCGGAGAGATCGTCATATAATGGCTGTGGATCATCACCTTCGCCTGACTGATCTTGTTCGCCGTGTCCGACTCCTGGAACTGCGAGTTCCTGTCGTAGAAATACGCGAGACTGAGCAGTCGGTCCACTATGCCGGCCAGAACCTGCTGGAAACCAGACTCCTGAGCCACGGCGGCGTTGATCGCGGAAGTGTAGAGGTTCACTATGTCCACGTGGATATTCACCTTGAACAGCGGTCTGTCCTTCGAGAAAAAGCCCTGCCTGATCAGATTGTCGATGAACTCCCCGTTGAAGCCGATCCAATATTCCTTCCACCCCGTCGATTTGTCAGGATAGTAGGAATGCCACTCGCCCGGGAAAAGCAGGAACATCATCCCGCCTTTGACCGGGATTGACTTCGACCGTCCCAAGGTCTCGCAGGAAAACCGGCCCTTGCCTTCTGTTATGTAAAGGAGCTGATATTCCTGGAGAATCCTTCCGCTGGCGACGGAAAACACATAGCGCGACGGATGGTTGCGAGGCGGATAGTCCATTCCGGGAGCGATCTCCTGAAAACCCACCGAGTTGACGGCAGTCCCCCACTTGAGGTCAACAGGATTAACCGCCAAATATTTGAGATGAACCGAAGCCATAGTTTGCAGACCTTTTGTTACTAATTGTGCGTCACAAATATAGCAAAAAATAATTCCCAATCAAATTTCCAAGTTATAATATCAAAATATTCAGCGGTAAAACAGCGAAAAAAAACAAAATTTGTAAAGCACAAAAAAGCCACGTAATTTATGAAATTTCTAGCATTTGATCTCGGAGCCACGAGCGGCAGAGCCATCATCGGAACTGTCGAAAACGATAAGCTTACCTCAGAGGAAGTCTATAGATTCCCGAACGCCGTCAAGGAGATAGACGGAAAATATTACTGGGACATCAATTCCCTCTTCGACCACTTCAAAGCGGCTCTGAAAAAGGTCGCCGGAATGGGCGTGAAGATCGAATCGATCGGTATCGACACCTGGGGCGTGGATTTCGGCCACATCGGCAAGGACGGCGGAATCATCGGAATGCCAAGGGCTTACAGGGATCCTTACACCGACGGAATCCCTGAGGAGGTCTTTGAAATCATCCCCCGCGAGGAGCTCTACTCCGTCACCGGAGTCCAGATAATGAACTTCAACACCATCTTCCAGCTCTACGCGCAAAGCAAGGAAGCCGGTTCAAGGCTGCCTCAGACCGACAAGATCCTCTTTATGCCTGACCTGCTGGCGTATATGCTGACCGGAGAGATGGTCTGCGAATATACCGACGCGTCCACATCGGGCCTCATCAACCCGCGCACAAGGGACTTCCAGAGAGACCTGCTTGAGCGTCTCGGAATCAACCCTTCCCTACTGCTTGACATCACCCAGCCGGGTACTAAGGTCGGTGTGCTCAAAAAGGAACTTTGCGAGGAGACCGGAATGGAGGCGGTTCCTGTGATCGCCGTAGCCGGACACGACACAGCCTCAGCCATCGCCGCCGTACCTGCGTCCGGCGAGAACTTCGCCTACCTCAGCAGCGGCACCTGGAGCCTGATGGGCATCGAGTCCAAGACCCCGATCATCGATGAAAAGTCTTATGAATATAACCTCACGAACGAGGGTGGAATAGAAGGCACGACCAGATTCCTCAAGAATATCACGGGAATGTGGCTGCTGGAGCAGAGCCGCAAGACCTGGGAGGCGGAAGGCCGGGAATATTCATACGCCCAGATGGAGGCTATGGCCCGCGAGGCCATCGACTTCCCGTCCACGATCAACCCGGACGATCCACGTTTCGCCGCTCCGAAGGATATGTACGCCGAGATCAAGGCGGCCCTTCAGGAGTCAGGCCAGAGGGTTCCGGAGAATGATGGTGAGATGATCAGCTGCATCTATCACAGCCTCACCAAGAGGTACAAGGAAGTCATCGGGATGCTTCAGGGATTCGCGTCATTCAAGATCGAGAAACTCCACGTGATCGGTGGCGGATCGGCCAACAAACTTATGTGCCAGCTGACGGCCGACACACTCGGAATCCCTGTCATCGCAGGTCCGATGGAGGGCACGGCGATCGGCAACATCATGCTCCTGGCCAAGGTGGCCGGCCTTGTGGGAGACCGCTGGGATATGCGCCGCATCATCGGAAACTCCATCCAGACAATCACCTACGAGCCAAGGAGTTAGTCCTCAACGACAAAGAGCGGACTGTTCCGGAATCAATTTTGAGAATATAACAAATCATAAACTAAAAATAATATGAACGAGAATCTGATAACCAAGGCCTATGAGATGGCCAAAGAGCGTTACGCCGCCATCGGCGTGGACACAGACAAAGCGATAGAGCTTCTTGAGAAGACCCCGATCTCCCTCCAGTGCTGGCAGGCTGACGACGTGATGGGCTTCGAGAACGACACCGCCCTCACAGGCGGAATCCAGGCGACCGGCAACTACCCTGGCCGCGCCCGCAACATCGACGAGCTCCGCAGCGACATCAAGTTCGTGAAGAGCCTCCTCGGTGGAACACAGCGTCTGAACCTGCACGAGATCTACGGTGATTTCCAGGGCAAGCACATTGACCGTGACGAGGTTGAGCCGGCTCACTTCCAGAGCTGGATGGAATGGGGTAAGGAGAACGGGATGAAGCTCGACTTCAACTCCACATCCTTCTCGCATCCTAAGAGCGGTGACCTCTCACTCGCCAACCCGGACAAGTCCATCCGTGACTTCTGGATCGAGCACACAAAGCGTTGCCGCAGGGTGGCCGACGCGATGGGCAAGTTCCAGGGCGACCCTTGTATCATGAACATCTGGGTTCACGACGGATCGAAGGACCAGACCGTGGAGCGTCTCCGCTACCGTGAGATTATGGCGCAGTCCCTGGACGAGATTCTCGCCGAGGATCTGCCGGGAATGAAGACATGCCTTGAGGCTAAGCTCTTCGGAATCGGCCTTGAGAGCTACACCGTCGGCTCACACGACTTCGTGACCGGCTACTGCTCGACCCGCAAGCTTATGTACACCCTTGACACAGGCCACTACGAGCAGACCGAGAACATCAGCGATATGGTCGCTTCCCTCCTTCTCTTCGTGCCTGAGCTGATGCTCCACACTAGCCGTCCTGTACGTTGGGATTCCGACCACGTTGTCACGATGAACGACCAGACCCTCGACCTGTTCAAGGAGGTTGTCCGCGCAGGTGCCCTCGACCGCACACACATCGGTCTTGACTACTTCGACGCATCGATCAACCGCATCGGAGCCTACATCATCGGCACCCGCTCGACCCAGAAGTGTATGCTTCAGGCCTTCCTTGAGCCGCTTGAGACCCTCCGCAAGTACGAGGACAACGGCAAGTACTTCCAGCGTCTCGCCCTTCTGGAAGAGGCCAAGTCACTTCCGTTCGGAGCCGTTTACGACTACTTCAACCTCAAGAACGGTGTTCCTGTAGGCCAGGACTTCATCGCTTCCGTCGAGAAGTACGAGGCTGACGTCACCTCAAAGAGGTAATAAAGAGACTCTAAATAGAGAAGCCGGCCATTTCATCGGTCGGCTTCTTCGTTTTTCAGATAATTTTCAAAATAAGACTATTCAAACACAAGGAGGGCGATGCTTTGAGGTGCCAGAACATGCCCGTCAGACGTGGATGACAGAGCGGTGTCTTCCGGCGATTGAGCCAAAACCAACTTCCTGGCCGGGACAGAAACCTTGAATTCCAAAGGAGTGTCCTCGGAAATATTCCAGACCACAACGCCGGTCTTCCTGCCGGAGACGAAAGATTTGGCCGGAAACATGGTACGTTCCCGCTCACGCAGGGAAGAGTCACTGGCGTACTTTATGAAATCCCTCAATATGTCCATGTCATAGAATTTCAAACGTTCCCTGAATGAATGGCGGACTAGAAATAATAAGTGTAGCTCATGCCAAGGAATGGAGAGATTTTATCGAATCCTTTGAACATACCTTTAATATAATGAATATAGTAACAGTGCCAGTCACCTTTGGCCCATGCGAAACCGTATGACGCTTTAATGGCACGTGATGTCTGAAAACCATATTGGCAGCCAACACCAACATACATTGACGTATATTCGGAAGTGATGACATTCCAGTTCAAATCCACCGGAATCACCATCTCATTTACGGTCAGGCTTTCCTTTGAGCCATAGGAAGAATCATCATATCTTATTTTTGTGTAGGCCATCAGAGCCTTGGCTCCGATAATAAGATTCAACGGATGTCTCTGGTCTCCGAACCTTATCATCCCACCTGCAGCTATTGAGAAAGGATATGCCTCATAACCAGTGTCATAAGAATATCCAACATCCGCTGACAAAGTTAATCCAAAGCGTATGCAAGATTGGCTGGACCTATAACTTCCGCGGGATGATGCATCTGACGACCTACTTTGTGATGCCGATGTCTTGTAAACCGAGGAATATGCTTCATTATTCCGGGTGGCGGTGGCGTATTTGTCGCTCACATACCTGATTGTCTCGTCATCAGCGGCATATTCCATGGCCATTCTTTTGTCCGCGTAGGAGGATTCAGACGTGAACTTGTCCGCCATCAGGCGGGCGATCTTGCTGGAGGCGCGCTTGTCATAGGAACTGGCGGGATAATCCTTGCGGAATTGCTTCAGCGCGTCGATGGTGTTGACACGGAGGGCGTTGAAATAAGCCTGCGAGGTTGACAGGTCGGCGATGGCGTCATCGGCCTCCTGTTTGTAGATCCGGTGCCCGGACTCGGCGAGATACCGCTTGTAGGAATCTATCGTATTCTGGCCTTTGGCTTTCAGCCAGAGAGGAAGATCATCGATCCTGTCGGCCACATCCTCCCGGAACGCGGAATCCGGATATTTCTTCATGAACGCATCGAGACTGGCGACGCTTTGGCTGGCGACGGCATCGGTGTAATCCTTCCGTTCCATCGCGACACATTTGTCCAGAATCGCTTTCGCATCGGTGTTTGCAGGGTACTTGGCCAGAATCTTCCTGGCAAGATCCGCGGCGCCGGTCACATTGCCGCAATTTTAACGAATTTTGTCCGGAAAGCGAACATCTTTCTGAACCAATGAATATACGTGGCGGATAAGCGGCTCATAATCAATTAAAAGACCAAAGTCCTGACGCTGGTAACGGCATCAGGACTTCGGTCTTTATATTCATTTACAGCACATTAAGTGCCACGGCTATTTTTTCAGGCCGGAGTTGAGGAAGGCTATGAAACCATCAACGGAAAGATTATAGCCACGGACCGGGGCAAGCTGGTTGCCTTCGGCGTCAAGAAGGGCATAGTTCGGCTGGGCGTTTACTCCGAACCGTGTACGGGCTATGTAAGAGTTCACACGACCGATCTCCTTCAAGGTCTTGCCATCCGGAGTGGTCAGCCATTCCGCCTCATCGAGTTTGGTCTTGTCATCCACATAAAGAGCCACAAGGACATATTCATTCCTGAGAATATTCAGGACTCTCGGATCGCTCCAGACGCGCTGTTCCATCTCGCGGCAGTTGACGCAGCCGTGGCCGGTGATGTCAACGAAGACGGGTTTGCCCTGGGCCTTAGCGGCGGCGAGGCCTTCCTCCAGGGTGAAGTAGCCGGTCAGACCGAGCGGCATCTTGAGGTCGTACTTCCGGCCGTAGGTGGAGACACCGGTCACTGAGCTTGTCGATGTGCTGGTTTCTTCGGTCGCTTCGATGGTCACTGAGCCTGTCGAAGTGACCGTTCCCACCGGAGTGTCCGCATAATTGTAAACCACAAAATCCTGAGTCTCAAGCGGAGGAAGGTAGCCGGACAGAGCCTTCAGCGGAGCGCCCCACATTCCCGGAATCATATAGACCACGAATGTGAAGACGGCGATCGCAAGGCCGAGCCTCGGCACAGAGACATGCTCCACAGGATCGTCATTCTTGAAACGTAGCTTGCCAAGAAGGTAAAATCCGAGAAGCGAGAACGTGACGATCCATATTCCTAAATATACTTCCCTGTCAAGCAGTCCCCAGTGGTAGGTCTGGTCAGCGACGCTGAGGAACTTGAAGCCAAGCGCTACCTCGATGAAGCCGAGCACGACCTTGACACTGTTGAGCCAAGAGCCGGACTTGCCTTTCATCTTTTTCAGCAGCGACGGGAACATCGCCAGGATCGTGAACGGCAAGGCGAAGGCGACGGAGAAGGCGAGCATCGTGACCATCGGAGTCCAGAACTCTCCCTGAGTTGATTTGATCAGCACCGTGCCGACAATAGGACCGGTGCATGAGAATGACACCAGCACAAGGGTCAGAGCCATGAAGAATATGCCGCCGAGTCCTTTGCCGCTGGACTTCGCGTCACTCTTGTTGGCAAGGCTGGACGGCAGCTCTATCTCGAAGGCGCCGAAGAAGGATGCCGCGAAAATCATGAACACGATGAAGAATATCAGGTTCGGCAGCCAGTGTGTCGCAAGCCAGTTGAATATGTCGGCGGTGACCGTATTCCCTCCGATTATCCATGTCAGGCCGATGATCACACTGATCGGAACAGTGTACAAAAGGACAATGAAGAGACCGTAGATGAAAGCCTTGAAGCGGCCTTCAGCGGCGGTCGAGGACTGTTTCATGAAGAACGACACCGTCATCGGCACCATCGGGAACACACATGGGGTCATCAGCATGGCGAATCCCCACAGGATGGCTTCGATGATCAAAGCCCACAGAGACCCTTCGTTATCGCTATTATCACCGGATGCGATACCGGCCTCAAGCGATGAAGAGGCCTCTTCCGACTTAGTGTCAATGGTAACGTCATCCGAAGACGCACTCGCCGCAGGTACAGCCGCAGCAAGCGGAACGGAGAATTCCCATGATTCCGGAGCCGCGCAGAACCTGTCGTTGCATCCGCTCCATGAGACTTCACCTGTGACCGTGGCCTCACTGCCGGTCAGTTTGACCCTTTGAGTGAGTGTCACAGAATCAAAGAAAACTTTTTCTCCTTGGAAATCAGACGGTTTTGTCACCTGATTGAGACCACCGACCAATGAATATCCTTGATCGGAGGCGAATTCGATGGAAATAGGATTGTAGGCATGATCCACAGTGTAGATGTGCCATCCATCCACAATGCTGGCCTTGAATGTCAGTTCATAGACATTCTCTGAAACCACCTTGCTGGAAACCGACCACTTGGCGGTGGCCTCCGGGGCTTGCGCAAAAGAGGCCACACTCCCGATAAGGAGTGCAGCCACCAACGCCACAGCTTTTTTGAAAGTATGTGTCATAGCGTCAAAACATTTACCGTTATATTCAGAATGTTATTTAGCGTAGGCTACGGAACGGGTCTCTCTGATCACAGTGATCTTGACCTGTCCCGGATAAGTCATCTCCTCCTGGATCTTCTGGGCGATGTCAGCGGAGAGTCTTCCGGCCTGGTCATCGCTGACCTCCTCGGCGCCAACAATGACGCGGAGCTCGCGGCCGGCCTGTATGGCGTAGCTCTTTGTGACTCCCGGATAGGCGGCGGCAAGGTCTTCCATTCCCTTGAGCCTCTTGATGTAAGACTCGATGACCTCACGACGGGCTCCAGGACGGGCACCGGAAATCGCATCACCGATCATTACGATAGGAGAGATGATCGATGTCATCTCGATCTCTTCGTGGTGCGCGCCGATGGCGTTGCAGATCTCAGGCTTTTCCTTGTACTGCTCGGCCAGTTTCATACCAAGCAATGCGTGTGGAAGCTCCGGCTCCTCCTCGGAAACCTTACCGATGTCGTGCAGGAGACCGGCCCTCTTGGCGAGCTTAGGATTCAGACCGAGCTCGGCTGCCATGATGGCGCAGATGTTGGCGACCTCACGGGAGTGCTGGAGCAGGTTCTGACCGTAGGATGAACGGTATTTCATTCGGCCGATCAGTTTCACGAGCTCGATGTTCAGTCCGTGGATCCCAAGGTCTATGCAGGTTCTCTTACCTGTCTCAAGTATCTCGTCCTCAAGTTGTTTCTGAACCTTGGTCACAACTTCCTCGATACGCGCCGGGTGGATTCGTCCGTCAACGACAAGCTGGTGCAGGGCGAGTCTGGCAACTTCCCTGCGGACAGGATCGAACGCGGAAAGAAGAATGGCGTCAGGTGTGTCGTCAACCACGATCTCGACACCTGTGGCAGCCTCAAGGGCACGGATATTACGTCCCTCACGACCGATAATCCTTCCCTTGATCTCATCGTTCTCGATCGGGAATGTCGTCACGGCGTTCTCGATGGCGGTCTCGGTGGCCGTTCTCTGGATGGTGTTGATGACGATTCTCTTGGCCTCCTTGGAAGCGTTCAGGCGAGCCTCGTCCATCGTGTCGTTGATGTAGGCCTGAGCCTCGGTCCTCGCCTCAGCCTTCATATTCTCAATAAGAATGTTCTTGGCTTCCTGCGCGCTCATTCCGGCGATCGTCTCAAGCTGCTTGTTGGCCTGGGCGCTGAGTCTTTCATATTCCTCAGTCTTCTTGGTCAGGGTCTCCTGCTGGGCCTGGAAACTCGCCTTGGCGTTGTCAGCTTCACGCATCTTCCTCTGAAGCTCGGAATTCTGCTGGTTCAGAGAGTTCTCCTTCTGCTTGATCCTGTTCTCGGCGTCCTTGAGCTGGCTGTTCTTCTCGTTGATGTACTGCTCGTGCTCGCTCTTGAGCTGGAGGAACTTCTCCCTGGCCTGATGGATCTTGTCCTTCTTTATCCCCTCGGCTTCGATCTCGGCCTTGGCGATGATCTCGTCCTTCTGCCCTTTCAGAACTATTCTCTGAATGATTATGTAAGCCGCCAGCGCGATTACAGCGCCGATCAGGACTCCTATAAAAAATTGCAACATAATATCAATAAATATTTTAAATGTTCTTATATTCCCTTATATGTCACCGTGGCAGTCCTCCCCTGTCCATCCACAGCGTCATCCGTAACAGTCCGGCGCAAAAAAACGACCGACAGTCCGGAACGGAAACTGATCGATCGTCTGAGAAACATTAAAAAAAGCCGTTAGCCGCTTGTCAGAAATCTTAATGAATAAGATTTGAGATCCGCACCGGTTCAGAAATCCATCGTCACGCACACAGGCGCAATCCCCGAAGGTAACCTTGGTCCGTCATGGCCGGCTCGAGCAAACTCGGTTCCGTGGAACTTGTTGATTTGAGCACGTGGGACTAACGGCCGTCTTTTTCAATATTCTTGATGTAGGACTCAACATCCTCCTGAAGTTTTTTCGCCTCGGCATCAGCGTCGGCGACTCTCTTCTGGTAGGCCAACCTTCCGACCGCCTCGTTCAGAGCCACAAAGGAAAGTTTGTCGGAAAGGGTCTTGTTCGGGTACTTCGCGTCGTAAGCCGCCAGTTTCTGGTTGATGGCGTCCGCCGCAAGCCTCATCATCCGCTCCATCTCAGGAGAGGAGGCGACGAGGGGATATTCATTGCCCGCGATCTTTATCTTGATGTTCTGTCCCATTCCTAATTCTCAAGCAAGGCGATGCACTTGTCAATCTCCTTGATAAGTCTCTCTATCTTTTCCTTGGCGGCGGAACTGTCTCCGCCCACTCCGAAAGCTTCGGACAGATGAAGGTTGTTCACCTGTTGTTCCAAATCCTCAATCCGCTTCCTACAGGACTCATTCTCAGCCCCGCACCGCACTAGCTCAGCCTGGAGCCTTTCACGCTCAGACCTTTCCGCTTCGTACAGCGCGATCAACTTTTCGATATCTGTCTTTATACCTTCAAGCATACCTCAGGACTGTTTTTACCTGCATGAGCGCAAATTTAGTAAAATATCTTCATTTGCACAAGAACTTCAACTGGCATCACCTATTAAATTCCAAGGAAAATTCATTCTCTTGTTTATCGCGCGCCATAGCGGCCTCATCACGCACGTCGTCATTCCCCAAGCATCGCCTCGTGCGCAAGAACCGCCACCACACTCACGAAGCAGACCTGCTCATCAGCCAGCGTCCGATTTGCTAAACCAAAGTAAATATTATAATTTTGCGACAATATGACAACAACAGCATAACCATGACAATAACAGTGGAAAACAGGGAAATACCGGTGCTGCTTCTGACGGGATACCTCGGGAGCGGCAAGACAACTCTGGTCAACAGAATACTCTCCAACAAGAAAGGCATCAAGTTCGCCGTCATCGTCAATGACATAGGCGAGGTGAACATCGACGCGGACCTCATCCAGAAAGGCGGCGTTGTCGGCACCACGGACGACAGCCTTGTCCCTCTCCAGAACGGCTGCATCTGCTGCACGCTGAAAATGGACCTTGTCGCCCAGCTGAACGACCTCTGCCGCTCCGGCAAGTTCGACTACATCGTCATCGAGGCGAGTGGAATATGCGAGCCCGCCCCTATCGCACAGACCATCTGCTCCTTCCCTAAGCTTGTTCCTGAATATGCCCAATCGAATATTCCGAAACTCGATTGCATAGTCACCGTTGTGGACGCCCTGAGGATGCAGAGTGAGTTCGCCTGCGGGGACGCTCTCAAGAAGGACAATCTGGAGGAGGATGACCTTGAGAATCTTGTGATCCAGCAGATCGAGTTCTGCAACATCGTGCTTCTGAACAAGGCGTCCGAGGTGAAGCCCGAGGAGCTTGGCAGGGTCCGCAGCATAGTGAAGGCTCTGAATCCGAAAGTGACGATCTTCGAGTGCGACTATGGAGACATCGATCTTGAAAAACTTCTGAACACCAGGATGTTCGATTTCGATAAGACGGCTACTTCGGCGGCTTGGATCAACGCCATCGAAGGAGAGGGCAACGAAGCTGATCATGATGACGATGACCACGATGAGGATCATGACGGGCATGAACATGACCATCATCACGAGGAACACGACCACGAGCATCACCACGAGGGGCACGAGCATCACCATCATCACGATCACGAGGGTGGCGAAGTCGAGGAATATAACATCGGGACCTTTGTCTATTATCGCCGTCAGCCGTTGGACATCAACAAGTTCGACTGGCTCGTCTCCAAAAAGTGGCCGAAGAACGTGATCCGGGCCAAGGGTCTGTGCTATTTTGCGGACGAGAAGGACAAGTGCTACCTCTTCGAGCAGTCCGGAGTGCAGAAATCCATCAAGGACGCCGGTCTGTGGTTCGCCACGATGCCGGAGGATCAGCTTCAGGAGATGATGCGCAGGGACAAGAATCTGCGTAAGGATTGGGATCCGGTCTATGGCGACCGTATGATCAAGATTGTCTTCATCGGGCAGAATCTTGACCGCAAACAGATAGCAGATCTGATGGATTCTTGTTTAGGGGAGTAAGTTTGGGGGAGTAAGTTTGGGGCGAACGCGAAAAAAAGGAAAATCCAAAATTTTGCACGTTACCAAAATTTTGGATTTTATTTTTTCGCTCACGCCAGTGAAACTTAGCGAACGACAGCGAAAAAATCAAATGGTGGATTTTGGTAACGTGCAAAATCCGCCATTTGCCTTTTTTTCGATGTCGCTCAGCACCTATGTCGCTTCGACAGGTTCAGCGACCGGGAATTACAGCTCGGTCACGAAGCGGTGTTTGCCGGGGGCGAGGGTCTTGGTCTCGCGGGAACTGTCGGGACCTGGGATGAGGGCGGTGGCGGTGGTGCCGGCGGGGATCTCGACGGTCCACTCGAACTTGTCGCCGGTGCGCTTCCAGTTGCTTACAATCTTTCCGTAAGGCGAATCATAAGAGCAGTTCACCCAGTCAAGGCCTTCGATTGGGTAAGGCTTCAGCTCGATTGACTTGTAGCCTGGCTCGGCAGGACGTATGCCGCCAAGATATTCATAATACCAGGTCACGAGGTCGCCGAGAAGCATCACGTGGTTGCCGGAGTTCATCGCAGGATCGGCGGTGTTGCCGTTCCAAAGCTCCCAGATTGTCGTGGCACCGTTTTTCGCCATGTAACCCCAGCTTGGATAGGTCTCGTTCGTGGCGATCTTAAGGGCAAGGTCAGGTCTGCCGAACTCGGTGAGAGTGCGCATCAGAACCATCATTCCGACGACTCCACAGCTCACATGCCCGTCACAGTCCACCTCGGTCTTGTGCACGATGTGCTCGAACACGTCACCCTCACGCCCGTCAGGAACCATTCCGAAATAAAGCGGAAGCAGGTTGGCGGTCACGGTGTTGTTGCCGTAGAAGCCTTCCTTAGCGTTGAAATACTTCGCGTTGAACGCCTCACGGGCCGCGGCGGCATATTCATTGAATATCTTCACATCCTCCGGATGACCGGCGATCGGAGCGAACTCTATCATCTTGTTCAAGAGGAAAAAGTAGAATGGAGTGGATATCAGAGGCGAGGCTGTCTTTCTCGCAGGATCCTGTGAATGAATAAGTTCCAGAGATTCAGGCGGCATACACCAGTCCCCGTAGGTGTCCTTGATCATCACACCGTCCCTGAGGTATCTTGACCTCATATATCCAAGCCACTTCTTCATAGCGCCATAATGGTCCTTGATGGACTGGTCGTCCCCGAAACGGCGATAGACCATGTCCGCGCCTGTCAGGAACGCTCCAGGCCAGGTGAAATTGTCCTGATAGAGGGTCCAGTAGCGTGGGCAGACATCGGAAATGCTGCCGGCCTCGTTCTGCCCGTCATGGATGTCAGTCAGCCACTTGGAGTAAAGGGCGTGGTTGTTGAATATGTAGGATTCGCCGTAGCAACCCATCGTGCGGTCACCAAGCCAGCCAAGCCTCTCATCCCTCTGAGGGCAGTCGGTAGGCATACCGCGATAATTGCCCCTGATTCCCCAGAAAGCATTGTGATAGATCTGGTTGATGACAGGGTTGGAGGTCTCGAAATGTCCCGTGACGGCCATCTTGTCATACATCACCTGTCCCTCGAAGTCGCCGAGCTTAGGTTCGTTCTTCAAGCCTTTGACCTCAACATAACGGAATCCATGATAGACATATTCAGGATGCCAGACAATCGGCTTGCCGTCCTTGGCGATGTAGGTGTCGAGGACCTTTGCGGTACGGAGATTGGCAAGGTAGAGAGTGCCGTCAGGATTGAGAAGTTCAGCGAACTTCATCGTGAGGGTGTCGCCTCTTTGCAGTCCTCGGGCCTTGATCTGAAGGCGGCCGACCATATTCTGTCCCATATCAAGGATGTAACCGTGATCGGTCTTGGTGATGGAGACCGGCTTCACGATGTCCTGAACAGCGATGTTAGGGTTAGGCTGGAGAACCAGTCTGCCGCCCGGAGCGTCCATCAATGAGGCCTTCGCCCAAGCGGAATCATCGTAACCGACCTTTGTCCATCCGGTCAATTCCTTACGGGCATCGTAAGTCTCACCGTCGAACTCGTTGTTGGCTCTGATCGGTCCCTCGCAGGTGATATTCCAGCTCTCGTCGCTGACAACGGTCGCCGTGCGGCCATCCGTGTAAACAATGTCCAACCGGTACCAAAGCCTCGGTACCCCGAAGCCCTTCATACCTGGCTCCCTCATCGTGGTATAACGGCCGCAGCCAAGGCTTACGGCAAGAGCGTTCTGACCTTTCTTGAGAGCCTTACGGACATCGAACTCATTGAAATATACCCTTATCCTGTACTCCGACACGGTCGGGGAAAGTTCCTGGTCACGGGTAATATATTCCCCGTTGATCCAAGTGTCATAGACTCCGAGGCCGCTGATGCGGAGGGTCGCCTCCTTCACCTTGCCGTCAAGTGTCACTTCCTTGCGAAGGTAGCGGGCAGGGAGCACGGTGCTGCCTTTCAGGACATCACCCTCATAGTCGCAGCCGATCCATTTCCCGTCATATTCGGCGGCGGAGACTGTCAGAGTGGCGGCGAGTGCCGCGAATGCTGTTAAAATTCGTTTGATCATTATCTGAATATTTTAGTATTATTTCTTGAATATGAGGTTGATATCCCGCTCGATCGCCGGACCTGCGATGTTCTCCGGCACGAAAGACCAGTGGCCGATCTTGGCAGGGTCACCGATGACGGCCGGGTCGATCACACGGTTCTTTTTGAGATATTCATAGAGAATCTCGCGGATCTCCGGGTAATATTCAACGGTCCTTTCGGCGATCTTGTCCGTGTCGATTCCGACCTCGGCGAGGAGTCCGCCGCCACCGCTGGCGCGGTAGGAAGTCATCGCTACGTTGTAGGTCTCGTCCATACTGAACGGCTTTCCATCGGCCATAGAGGTGATCACGATCCTTGAGCCGAAAGGCTTTGTGACATCAACGGTGTAGTCGATTCCGGCGGCGGAGTCGAAGTTGTAGGCGCGTTCGATGAACGACCAACCCTTCTGGCCCGTGCGCGGGTCGTCCTTCTGGACTATGTTCAGCACGTGGTCGGTCGGTTTCGTGGCAGTGACGATCCAACGGTTGTAGGAGGCCTCCAGATAGTCCTTGATCTCCTTTCCGGTCATCGTGATCACATAGAGCTGGTTTTCAAACGGATAAATTGTAAACAAGTCCTTGTAAATCAAAGTCCCACCCTTGACGAATCCGTCATAGGTCAATGGAGCCGCGATCGAGATCCGCGCCGGAGCGCAGCCAAGGCAAAGCGTGTGGACAAGGTTCACATAATCACACATTCCCTTGTACGCGTCACGGGTACGCATATCAACCTTCAACTCACCGACCTCCTGGGTGGTGAAGACCTGCACGGCCTGATAGTCCTCGTAAAAGTCCCTTTCCATCTGAGTGTCAATCCTGTGGGGATCAACCGGAATGAGTTCCGTGGAATGGGTCTTGGAAACGACCTTGCCGTCCTTAACGGTGACATTCACCGTTCCGTGTCCCACAAAGCGGCAATGGCTTCCGGAATTTATGAGTCCGATGCTGTCGCAGCAGGTCACGAACGGCCTGTGGTCGTGAGAGCAGACCACGAAATCCACTCCACGCAGACTCTTGTACAGATCCATTCCCTGTCCTTCCAGCATCGAGCCGTCTCCGGGTCCTGTTCCCGAATGCACGGACACGATCACCACATCAGGCTTCTCCTTGGCCCTAACCTTGTCCACATCCTCCTGAGCCAGAGGAACAAGGCTCTCGAACGTCATTCCGCTCCAGAGTTTCTCCGACAGCCAGTTCTTCATGTTGGCGTTTGTGAAACCCAGTACGGCGACCTTCAGTCCGCCCTTCTTGTAGATCTTGTACAAAGGAAAATACGGTTCCCCGTTGTCAGTGCGGATAGCGTTTCCAGCCAGAAACGGAATCCCGTGCGACTCAAGGTCCCGGGCGATGCGGTCATAGACCTTGTGACCGGTCTCGATGTCATGGTTGCCCACCGTGACGGCATCGTAGCCCATGTAGGCGGCAAGGCGTGGATAGACATGAGGAGAGAGTGTGTCCACATAGTTGAAATAGTACGCGGCGTTGTCTCCCTGAAGGCAGTCCCCCGCATCGATGAAGACAACTTTGTCCGCACCGGCCGCCGCACGGACGCTGTCCACTATCGGCTTGACGGCTAAAAGGGACTTCTTCACCCCGTTCCCGACATAGGTGGAATCGAAATAGGTTCCGTGCACGTCATTCGTGGTAAGAAGCTGGATGACATATTCCCCGTCCTTGGGACCTGAACCGCATCCGGCCAACAGAAATCCGGCGGAAGCGGCGACAATGATAGACTTGAATATTACTTTCATACCTTATAAATATATTTCAAAATTCCTTTGCCTGCGTGAGCCTCCCGAAGCCTTAGCCGTTTTCCTGGAGTTCAAGGCACGCCCGAGATCGAACAGGACGCTCAGCTTCTGCTGGCTGCCCTGGAATCCATCACCTGTGAAATGGAACACGGCGGAAAGCCTCAGACGCACGAAATCAGCGATATACGGCTGCCAGTAGATCTCGGCACGGTCATAAAACCCGGAATGCTTCCAGTTCCCGCCATAGTCACAGACGCGGTAGAACGGACTTCCGGCGTACAAATCCTGTCCGAGCATATTCCCTCCTCCGTCAATGGTGAAGTAGTAAGGCATCTGGCCCGTGCCATAGTAGGAATCATTCTGAACGCCCAGTTTCTTGTACGCGAGGTTCAACGTCAGCAGCCCGCCGAACGCAGGCTCAAGCCCCGTCTCGTTGATCCTGTCCTGATGTATTCCTTGAATATAGCTGAGCTTGGAGTTCCAACGGAAGTCGCGTCTCCCGGCGGTCAACGACACGAAAGGCGAGACAAGAATATTATCCACCACGCCCCGATATTCAAGCGTGTTGGCGAAGTGGTACATAGTCGCCATCCACCCGGCGCGCAGGAAATCACCGGCAAGGGCGTAATTGCCGTATGTGAATATCTGGAAGCGCTCACGCCGGCCGTGCCCGATCATTCCCATCCAGTCCAAACCGGCCTCGCAATAGCCTTTCCGGGTCTCGTACTTCAGGAGTAATCCTTCTATGTTGTTGTCATAAAACTGGTTGACATCGGAGATGAACAGGGACGGAACCTGATCGGCCTTCACAGGATCCTCCGCCCAGCCCTGATAACCCGAGCCGAAAACGGAGTTCCCGCGCGGGAATATTCCCGCCAAGAGATTGAATTTTCCGCTTCCGCGCCGGCTTTCAAGGCCGTACCAGAATGTCATCTCCCGGAAAAGTCCTATGTTCTGAAGATCCTTGTCGCTTTCGGACACGGGGGCCTCACCCATATTCTTCATCACATCGATTCCGAGCGTAAGCTGATGGGTGAACCGGCCGCCCGCCACCTTGACACCGACCGTGGGAGTCAGCCTGGCGGCGTGAACCGTGCCGGATGTCTCGAACTTGTTGCCAGCGCCATCATATTCCCGGTTGTCAAAATAGTACTGAAAATCAGCACCGTAGGTAAAGGTAGCCTTTTGTTGGGCACGACCGGCGAAGGCCGACGCCAGAAGAAGTGTTATTACAATTACGCTCTTTCTCATATTCATAAGCCCGGAAGGAAAAATCCCGCCTCCGAGGCAGTTTATGCAAAATTACTGATTATTTTGTAATTTCGCACCCGTATGGAAGGACTCAAATTACAGACCCCGGTGGAAACCGGCCGCGGTGCTGTCAGCATCTCGCTGAAAGACAGGATATTCGTCCTCGGAAGCTGCTTCGCTGACAACATCGGCGGGAAAATGGTGGATCTGGGCTTCGATGTCTGCGTCAACCCGTTCGGAACCATCTACAACCCAGTCTCGGTCTGCAATTCCGTCGCCCGCCTGACATCCGGAATCCCGTTCTCCAAAGATGAGTGCGTCCAGATGGGCGCCGGTGCCGGCCTCGTCTGCTCGTTCAGCCACCACACATCCTTCGCCCGCCGCACCGAGGACGAGTTCCTGCAAGTCGCCAATGCATCTTTGAAGGAAGCCTCGCTCCGGTGGAAAGCAGCCTCCAAAGTCATCATAACCCTCGGCACGGCATGGATTTATGAATATACCCGCTCCGGTGAGACCGTTTCCAACTGCCTGAAAATCGACGCGAAGGAGTTCTCCCGCAGACGCCTCTCCGTCCGCGAGACAGCGACATTGCTCATGAATATGATCGCGCGGCATCCGGAGAAGGAATTCATGTTCACCGTCTCTCCCATCCGCCACTTCAAGGACGGGGCGCATGGCAACCAGATCAGCAAAAGCACCCTTCTGCTTGCTTTGGACGAGGTTCTGGCGAAGTTCCCGGAGCGTTGTGAATATTTTCCAGCCTACGAGATCGTGCTTGACGAGCTGCGGGACTACCGTTTCTATGCCGCCGACATGATCCACCCGTCCGACCAGGCCGTGGATTACCTCTGGTCCAGATTCGTCAGGTTCGCCATGCCGGAATCGGAACTTCCCGCACTGGACGCCAGACGCAGGGAACTCCTCCGCGCGCAACATCGCCCCATTCATGGATAAGAAGCTGTTTTTGATTTGTTTGTCTGAAGATTTTCACCTCAAAGAACATTTCAGTAACCTTCAAAATAAATAAGCTGCATCTTCTTAAGGAATCTTTTCGGTCTATATCTCTCATCAGTCATGTGCCACCGGCACACTCCATCTTCGAAAATAGATCCATCCTCGAAAATCTTCTCTTAATCTGAAGCAACTTATTATTTTCATGTTCCTCAAACAATTCAAAACAGCTTCTAAGGGCATTATCCGCAAAGAATGCCAATCATTTACAAACCACGGACACGATAAAACGCCACCAACGGTATTCAATCCGCTATCACTGTGGCTGACCCTCCCTCGGGATATGGGGGTCAGCCACACACTATGGCCTCCCAGCATTACCAGAGCCATTCTTGCGTGCCTGTGGTTTGCATAGGGTTTGTACAGGGCACCAAAAAATCAAAACAGCAGAGCAATTCACCCTGCTGCCAGCTTCATTTGCAACGCCTATATGTATATGGCGCTCACGTGACTAACCGTTCCAAATCATTTATACTTGACCTCGGCCACTGACGGTCATGTCGTAAATTCTGTCAATCCCATGAATTTGGGAATGATGAGTTCCTCGGTATTCGTCTAATAAACGTAATTTTGTGAAAAGGCAATATGTTTTTCAAATGGAAGCGGATAGAATGAGAATGTAGCCTCAAAAGAGGAGACAGTTGCGGCGGCAAAGTGTGTGCTTAGGTGTGTGTGATTGATAAACAATTGATAATCAAGCGATATCGCACTTACCTTTAGTCGAATCACGCTAAAGACAAACACCTAATCTATTAACTTATAATAGATTGCAAATCACGACACCTTATGGGGAGGATAACTGTTATAAAGCATATAGCTTCAATGCAAAGGAAAGGACAGACAGAGCGTGCCTAAGTAAGAAGCTGTTTAAATTTCAGTCGCATAATTTGTTATACATGAGTCGGCAGAAGGCGAGCTGAACCTTCGCCTCGCCCGTATCGGAATAGAACTCGTGATCAATGGCAATTCTTCGAAAGTTTTCCAACCAGGAGAAAGAGCGCTCCGGAGTGGCAGCACGGAGAATTTCTTCGGAGACTCGTCCGGACGGAGAACAACGGTAAACTCCGCACCGAGCTTTTGGCGTACGGTATCGGCCAATTTCCGTCCTTTGTATCCGCCGTCCGCCAGCATCTTTTTCAATCGGGGGAAGCAGCCCTTCATCTTGTCAATAACGCCATCCGCACCGACATTGTCATGGGCATTCGCCTCGTGAACCACCACCGCAAACGTTCTGCAATCATGCCCGACCTGAAAAAGTACCTGTTTTTTTTGCTTTTCCACCATAAAACGTTAAATTTGCAACATTGATTCATGCACGAAAAAAATCTCGAGTCAAGATGTTTTTTTACTTATTAATTTGTTAAACGGGCACATTAACAAAATTAGCCTTCTGTAGTAACTATAGTTCAAGTTTTTCTTGCACTTACGGGAAATTGTTAATACATTTATATGCAAAGCTCATTTTTATTCACTTCTATACAAATTTCTGATAAATGAAAAAGAATCGCACTTACAGAACGAACGCCTTTCTCGCGATGATGCTTGCAGGGTCTTTCCTGGCAGGAACGACCTCGTTAGCGTCTGAGTCCAAGGCCGGTTCGTTGTCGGAGGCGGCTGCCTCCCAGCAACAGAACCGCACTGTAACCGGAAAAGTCGTTGACGCGTCCGGTCAAGGTACGGTCGGCATCGGTGTGATGGTGAAAGGTTCCTCAAACGGTACTCTGACCAATCCTGATGGAACCTTTACTCTCTCGAATGTGGCCCCTGGCGCCACTATCGTGTTCTCCAGCATCGGCTACAAGACGGTCGAGGTTGTCTATGAAGGCCAGCCTGTCAATGTGACCATCGCCGAGGACAACGAGCTCCTCGACGAGTCCGTTGTCACCGCCCTCGGTATCAAGAGGGAAAGGAAGTCCCTCGGTTACGCCGTGGAGGACATCAACGCTTCCGAATTGATGAAGAACAAGACCGCCAACGCAATCAGCTCGCTCTCCGGTAAGATCGCCGGTGTGAACATCACACAGTCATCCGGAGCCGCAGGATCCGGTGCGCAGATCATCCTTCGTGGTGGTACCTCCGGTTCAGAGAACCGCGACAACCAGCCGCTCTTCGTTGTGGACGGTATCATCTATGACAACTCCTCACAGGTTGTCGGAAACTCCGCCTTCGACGGTTCCGGATCAGGTTCGACAACAACCTCCAACCGTGTGATGGACATCAACCCTGAGGACATCGAAAGCATGTCAATCCTTAAGGGACCGGCCGCTTCCGCTCTTTACGGATCACGCGCCGCGAACGGTGTCGTGCTCATCACCACAAAGAAAGGTAAGGACGGTGTCGTTGAGGTCAATCTCAACACCAAGTACATCACATCTTGGGCAAAGTCTCTTCCTGAGGCGCAGACTGAGTACAGCCGTGGCTATATGGAGGATCTCTATGACAAAAGCGGGACCTACCTCGGGACTAAATTCAACGATTTCTCCTACAACTCTTGGGGAGAGAGAGTGGCGGCAGGCACACAGACCTATGATAATATAGGTAACTTCTTCACTCCTGCCGGAACGTGGGACACCAACCTGAGTGTTTCCGGAGGCCACAAGGACGGAAACTTCTTCCTTTCCGCTTCAAAATACGCTCAGGACGGTATCGTGCCGACCACCGGTTACGACAAGACCACATTCCGTTTCAACGGTGAGCAGAAGTTCAAGATCTTCACGTTCAGCGTCAACACCGCATATTCAAAGGCCACGACAGACAGGACCCTTACTTCGGGCGGTCTTTACGGATCATCTGGTACCGGTACCCTCGGAGCTGTCTATGGCTGGAGCACCACTGATGATATGGAGCACTGGGCCAACGAGGACGGAACCCGTTACAGAATGTTCGGAGACCGTCTCGATCCTTGGGAAGAGAGGGACAATCCTTATTGGATCCTCAACAAGAACAGCTACCGTGACAAGACCGAGCGTTTCACAGGATCCATCAATGTCCGCGCCGACATCACAAAGTGGCTCTTCATCAATTACCGTCTCGGCCTGGATACCTACAACACAACCAACTCTACCCGCATAGCTCCGGAAGGTGCGATCCAGCAGGTATGGCAGAAAGGTATGATGAGTGACAACACCCTTAAATATTCATACCTCTCCAACAACCTTATGATCAACGCCAACCACTCCATCGGTGATTTCCACGGAAACATCATGGCTGGTATGGCTACTGACGACACTTCCACCGACAGAAACTACAAGATGGCATGGAACTTCGAGGTTCCGGATTTCTATTCTTACGCCAACGCTACGGACAACAACAAGAAGTTCCAGCACTCGGCGACAAAGAAGAGACTTGTCGGTGTGTTCGGTGAGGTTCGCCTTGACTGGAAGAACACAGTTTTCCTCTCTGTTACGGGACGTAATGACTGGACTTCAACCCTTCCTGTCGAGAACCGTTCTTATGTCTACCCTTCAGTAAGTGGATCATTCGTGTTCAGCCAACTGCTTAAAGACACCGGCGTGATGTCTGATGACATCCTCAGCTTCGGTAAACTCCGTGCATCCTGGGCAAAGGTTGGTAAGGACACCGGCGCTTACGAGACCAACACCGCTCTTTGGCCTGTCGGCTCATACCTTTTGGGCAAGACCGGAGTCGGCGCTACCTGGACCCGTGGTAACCCTTACCTCCGTCCTGAGATGAGCAAGTCTTCCGAGATTGGTCTCGAACTCCATTTCTTCCAGCACAGGTTGAAGATGGACGTCGCTTACTACACCAATGACTCCTACAACCAGATTCTGAGCCCTCGTGGACCTCAGTCAACAGGTTACATCTTCTGCTCGATCAACGCCGGTAACGTTTACAACAAGGGTATCGAGTTCTCACTCTCCGGAACCCCGATCGAGAACAGGAATTTCGTTTGGGAATCAGCTCTCAACATCGCCGGAAACAGAGGCACAATGGACGGCCTTCCTAAGGGTATGGACGTTATGTATGTGACCGATGTTCAGTACGGAAGCGCCAAGGCTGCTTCATTCTCAGGAGGCGACTTCATGGCCATCAGCGGAACCACATGGATGAGAGACAAGAAAGGCAACATTGTACTTGACTCTAACAATATGCCTCTTAAGACTGACGCCACTGCCATCCAGGTCGGAAACCGTGAGTCCAAGCTGACTGGAGGATGGAACAACACCTTCACTTACAAGAACCTGACTTTCAATATGCTGTGGGAATTCCGCATCGGTGGTGACGTGTTCAATGGAACCAAATATGCGATGACACAGAATGGTACCAGCAAGTTCTCAGCCGAGGTAAGGAACCAGCCTCTGGTCATCAGTGGTGTGCACCAGATTCTCGACGATAAGAAAAAGGTCGTCGGCTACACTGATCCGGAGACTTATGTTTTCGAGCCAGATCAGACTTACGACTTCAACAACCAAAAGACATCCGGCTACAACATCATCAAGAACTACTACACTGGATCTTACAACTACGAGACCGCAAACTGGATCACCGATGTCAACTCTTTGAGACTCCGTACCCTCTCCGTCACCTACAATCTTCCTAAGAAGCTTTTGGAAAAGAGCAAGGTCATCAAGAGGGCATCCGTTTCCGCCATCGCGAACAATCTCCTTCTCTTCACGAACTATGACGGGGATCCAGAGGTTGCCGCTTCAGGAGCGGGCCGTGGAGGTTCTTCTTCAGTCGGATTCGACTACTGCGGTGTTCCTGCCGTCTCAAGCTTCACGTTTGGTGTGAACCTTACTTTCTAATCAGCCGTGACATCATTTAAATATTCAAAAAGTATGAAACTTATCAAAACAATATTTCTCACTGGTGCTTTGACGGCGGCGCTCTCGTTAGTGTCCTGTGCCGAATGGCTGGATGTGAACACCGACCCTGAGAATCCTACTCTGGAGTCCGCCGAGTACCAGCTCGAACTTGCCCATTGCGAGTTCTACACCAACAGCGCGCAGCAGTTCGCCGCCTGGCGTTCTTCGATGGCGATGGGAGATTGGACTAGAAACATCAGTGGTGGTACCTACTGGAGTATGTCCTTCTGGGCACCGGCTGACGGTATAACAACAACACCTTACCAGTGGTTCCTCGTCGGAGCGGGTGCTACCCTCAAGGATATGTACGCCAAGGCTATGGCCGCGGAGAACTGGCACTATGCCGGAGTTGCGAAGGTGCTTCTTGCCTACGGTTATATACTTATGACCGACCTTTACGGCGAGATGCCTTACACACAAGGTCTTTCCGAGAGTGCCATTCCTGAATATGACAACGGCAAGACAATCTATCTTGGCTGCCTTACGGACATCGATGAGGCTATAGACCTCCTGTCAAGAAGCATTGACACCAATAAGATGCCGTCACTTGCGGTCGGAGATTTCTGGAACAACGGTGATGTCAACAAGTGGTCGAAACTTGCCAATTTGCTCAAGGCCCGTTGGATCAACAAGCTCATCAAGAAGGGCGAAGGCAGTTATCTTGAAGGTAAATATGATCGTCAGGCTATCCTGGACTGCCTTTCCAAGGCTATGACCAGCAACGCTGACAACACCGTCATCAACCATACGGATGACAATGGCACGACTCACGATGACCTTGGTTGGAACGAGCCGGTGGATTACTCTCCTTTGTTCTCCGTCTGCGGAATGAACAGCGGTTATATGGCCACCAAGATGCTTTACGACAACCTGACGAACTTCGATGGTCTGGGAGTCGAAGATCCGCGTGCCGACCACATTCTTCCTTGGGCGAAGTCCAAGAAGAGCGATGCCGCACCTAAGGAGATCAAGTGGAATGCGAACGGTACTTGGAGAAGGACCCTTGGCGTGGATATGTCTTCGAACATATTCAGCACCGGTGGTCCGCTCAGAGCCAGCTATGGTTCAGATGACGCGGCTGCTAAGAAGGGTATCCGCAATGGTGATTTCTTCTGGATCAACTCATCGTCAGCAGACAGACTTGGGGATACCGTCTATGTTGAAAGCACATCCACTTCCAAAGGCTATCACGCCAAGAGCAGTCTCATTTACAGAAGAAACAACAACAAGGAGGGATCGGAAGAGTCCGGATCGTTCTATTCACGTGTCTCCGCCCCTACTTACGTCGGAACATACGCTGAGGCTTGCTTCATCAAGGCTGAGGTCCTCTTCAACAATGGTGACAAGGCCGGAGCCTATGATGCTTACAAGGAAGGTATAAAGGCTTCCATCGAGCTGATGAACGAAAAGCTTAAGGTTTGGGTCAATGAGGACGCGTCTCTCGCTTCCTGTCCTTCATTCACTCCTATCGCTCAGGCGGACATCGACAACTTCCTCGCGAACGGTATCGGTTCCTCCGGAGATCTGACATTGGGCAGAATCCTTACCCAGAAGAGAATAGCGTTGCTGTTCTCAGTCGAGATCTGGAATGACATGCGTCGTTACGACTTCAACAGGAGTCTCTTCCTTGGATGGAACATCGCGGCCTATCACGACGTGAACGCAGCCGCTTCCGAGGCCATCCCTGCCGGCCAGTATTTCCGTCGTTGGAGACAGTGCTCGCACGAACTTAACTACAACACCGACAACCTTCAGGCCATCGGTAATCAGGTGCCTGGCGCCGACATGTCATACGTGAGGGAGACTGACGGCAAGAATTGCTGGAACCTCAAACCTGATGTCTGGACCATCAACGTATGGTGGGATTCCGACCAGAAGTAATTCAGATTACTCTATAACTCTAAAAGAGGACGGCCAGAAAGGCCGTCCTCTTTCGTTATTGATCACCTCGTCAACATAATCAACTAATTTGCTGAATTTTTCATCATATTTCGACCTCGATTTGGCTAAGTGTGGCGAAATTTCCGAAGATGGTGGGGAATCCGGGAATATTCATTATCTTTGAAGGTAGGACATAAAAAAAGGTTGGCACTATGGAGGCGAAAAGGATAAGGTACCCGATCGGGGTGCAGACTTTCAGAGACATTGTCGAGGGAGGGTACCTCTACATCGACAAGACAGGAATTGTACACGACTTGGCGGAGACATACAAGTATGTGTTCTTGAGCAGACCGCGACGTTTCGGGAAATCGCTGCTGTCCTCCACATTCCACAGCTACTTCGCCGGGGAGAAAGACCTGTTCGAGGGTCTGGAGGCGGGACGGCTCAGGAAGGAGTGGACACGACACCCGGTGTTCCACTTTGACATGTCAACGGCGAAACATCTTAATGGAGGGCAACTGCAACGTATATTGGGTTACAAACTATCCGAATACGAGAAGAAGTGGGGTGCGGATTCCGGAATCGCGGAAGATGACATCAACGCGAGATTTGAGCGTCTTGTCAAAGCGGCTGTCGAAAATACCGGCGAGAAGGCGGTCATAATCATTGATGAATATGACGCCCCGCTGCTGGACGTGATGAACGACAGGGAGAGGCTGGTTCCTATGCGGCAGATAATGAGGAACTTCTATAGCCCCATAAAGAGCCTTGACCCTTACCTGAGGTTCGTGTTCATCACAGGGATAAACAAGTTCGCCCAGCTCAGCATATTCAGTGAGCTGAACAACCTCCAAAACATCTCGATGATGCCGAGGTACTCCGCCATCTGCGGCATCACGCAGTCCGAACTGGAAAAAGATATGAAGGAGCCTGTGCGTGATCTCGCCGACAGTCAGGGTGTCTCCTACGACAACGCGTTGCAACTGCTCAAGCACAACTACGACGGCTATCACTTCTGTCACGAGTCCGAGGACATCTACAACCCTTTCAGCCTGATAAAGTGCCTTGACGCACGGGAGTTCGGCTCCTACTGGTTCGAGACCGGCACGCCCACATTCCTTTTGGAAAGGTTACGGATGAATTCTATGGACGAGACAAAACTGGACAAGATGACTGAAATCGCCCAAAGCGACTTTGACATCTCTCCGGAGCTGACGGAAGACACCCTTCCAATGCTATACCAAACGGGTTATCTTACAATCAAAGGCTACAACAGGGAAGATCATTCCTACACACTTGGCTACCCGAACAGGGAGGTTCGGGAAGGCTTCTTGAGAGGTCTTCTCGCTAACTACAAAAGTTCGGAGGGAATGAGTGCGTCATTCGTGCTGAAGTTCAACAAGGCTCTGAAGGACAACGATGTGAACGGTTCCCTTGAACTCCTCCAAACCTTCATGGCCGGCATCCCCTACGATCTGGAGAACAAGACTGAGAAACACTACCAGACAATCATCTACCTTGTCTTCTCGCTCCTCGGCTACTACACCCAGGCCGAGGTCAAGTCGGCCGTCGGACGAGCGGACGCCGTCTGCCGGACAAAGGATGGCACCTACGTCTTCGAGTTCAAGGTGGACGGCTCAGCGGAGGATGCCCTCAAGCAGATCGACGAAAAAGGCTACATGATTCCGTACAATAAGGAAGGCCGGTGCGTCAAGGTAGGGGTGAACATCTCCTCCGTCACAAGAACCCTGGAATCCTGGAAGGTTGCCGAGGAGGAGTAGTGGCACAGGAATATTCATAGAGCGGATCAATGACACCGCTTCCCCGTGAGACTCTTTCCCGAAGCCCCGGGCGGATCTTGCGGCGTTATTGCAAAATGCCTTCAGGTCAAATGCCCGCGGAAGGCCTTAGAGCGGAACATTGGATGAATAACTACGAGGGCAAGTCAAGACTTTTTCATGTAAGCCTGCAAATCAACCCACTCAGAGGCATTTGAGGCTGAACGTGTTTTGTAAGATGTAACCTTGCATAAGATGTAAGCATTCGATAAAGTACGACTGTCAGTTTGATTAAGAGGTATATAACTTTGCACCACTAATATAAACTGACATGCTTACACGCGAACAAATCGAAGAGATCCAGGGCGAGGCCCGGGAGAAAGGGATAGCAATCAAGGCCCTGTTGAAAGAGAAAGGCATTCCAGAGCACCAGTACTTCTGGTGGAAGCGGAAGTACGCCAGGGCAGAGGTTCCGGATGGGTTCCTGCCCATAGCTGGTGGCGGCCTGCCTGCCGGGATGGAAGCGACGGCGGCATCTGCCGCATCCCGCGGAAAAACGAAGGGCGCCCCAACCGGTGAGAACTGGATGAGCATTGAGCTCCGCACGGCTGCCGGCACGGACATGCGCATCCAGGGCGGCCTAACGCCCGCGATGGTGTACACAATCCTCAAAAGCGTATAGGCCATGTTCAGTCTTGGAGACGGAGCGAAGTTCTGGCTTTACACGAAGCCGACGGACATGCGCAAGAACTTCAACATGCTGAGCGGGATAGTGAACAACGACATGCGTCAGAACCTGTACAGCGGAGATGTCTTCGTGTTCGTAAACGCTTCCAACAACATGATGAAGCTGCTGCGCTACGAGCCGGGCGGACTTGTGATCTATAACAAACGCCTTGACCACGGAAGGATGCATCTGGTGGAGCGGATACAGGAGGGCGACCCGACGATAACACCCCTTGAGTGGCGCCGTCTTGTGGACACCATCCAGGGGATAATCGATGATCCAAGACGCCGGCTGCAACGTCTGAAGGCCCTTCGGGACGTCCAGATGGAAGCATACTTGAGGGAAGCAAAAAATATCTGAAAACCAGCAAAATAAGTTGAGGGAAAACGGCTTCAGACTTGCGTATGTGGCCGTTTTTTCGTACCTTTACATATAGAAAGAACGGGTTGAGAAATGACTGCCGGAGAACAGAAAAAGATGCGAGAACTTGAGGCCGAGAATGCGGCCCTCAAAGAGAGGTTGCTTGTCGCACAGCGCACCCTTGCCAAGTACGCGCGGACGCTCTTCGGCCAGAAGACGGAAAGGTGCCGCCTTCCCGAAAAGCCCGAGGATCTCACCGGCAGCCTCTTTGAGCAGGAGATGGATCCGGCCGAGCAGGCCCGCCTGGACAGGGAGACGGGAAAGGCTCTTGCGGAGCAGGACAAACTCATTCATGTTGAGGCCCACGACCGCAAGGTCCGCAAGGCCATCGACACCAGCCGCCTGGAAGTGAAGGAGGAGCACCTCTATCCTGGCCTTGACAACAAGGAGGACTATACGGAGATGGCTCCCGAAGTCACCGACAGCCTGGTGCTGGTTCCCCGTCAGATGTATATCCGCAGGATCATCCGCCACAAGTTCGTCCTCAAGAGTAATCTTCAGGTGGCGGACCCGGACCGGAAAGCCTTTCGGATAGCGGCCCTGCCGCCCGCGCCGCTTCACAAGTGCATGGCGGACGCCTCTCTGCTGGCGGACATCGTCATCGGCAAATACGTCTACCATCTGCCGTTCTATCGGGTGATGGAGACTTATAAGGAGTTGGGGGTCAGTATCAGCGCCTCGACCATCAACGACTGGTTCAAGGCGGTGGTCGGAAAGGTCAAACCCATATACGATCTGCTCCGGGCGCACGTCCTCGCCTGCGACTATGTTCAAGTGGACGAGAGCACATTGCCG
>ULVE01072457.1_pt1 | contig 28440 bp, 18 predicted proteins | sample 1959161 | NCBI WGS metagenome assembly ULVE01 (sample SAMEA4835778, study PRJEB28245) | human gut metagenome | biome: gut microbiome; material: fecal sample | place: Denmark | collected 2008
ACTTTGCCTTTGGGCTTGCCCATGTGCGACATGATAATCAAGGCACCTCCGTCAGCCAAGATTTTCTTCAAGGTAGGCAGCGCGCCACGGATACGGGTGTCATCGGTAATTTTACCTTCTTCGTTCAAGGGTACATTGAAGTCCACGCGAACAATTGCCTTCTTTCCGGCAAAGTTGAATTTGTCAATAGTCATCATAGTCTCAATATTTTTTGTTTAAAGTTGTTTTGCTCTTGTCAGTTGCACCGCAAAGTTAAGAAAAAAAACTTTCCGACGTGTATTTCACCCGATTATTTTCTGCCTATTTGTTATTTTGTTTTAAAAAAAGCGAGCTGTGGGCTGACAGGTAGTGTCATCTCCGCTATTGTTCCGCCGGATTATATGAAGGTTTCCTGTTGCAAGGGAAGTCTTTTATCCTCAATTTCAACCGATTCATTTTTTATGTAAATTACCAAACATATCAATAAGCAAAGATATACCATCTACTATAGTCATTGTCCCGTGTTTAGCAATTTGTTGGTTACATTCTTCAATTTACCGTTGGCATTCCAACGCTAAATTATATTCTTCCTGCGTATACACCCCTGTAATTCGGGCTTTGTACACAATATAATTGCATATCTGTGATAATTCCACAATCATAGAACGGAAACGGGCAACTTGAGTTATGTTGTATGCTAAAGAAGCACCTTCAACAACCATTTTTGCTTTCTCATCTTTTAATGTAGCCACTTTTGCTGTAAGAAAGGCTAAATCAATTGCATCGTTCATTTTCTGATATTGCATTATTTTTTGTTCAATTTCTTGATTTCTTTATCAAAGTCGCTTTCAAGCATATCCATTTCTCGCTTGCGGTATATTTCAAATTCCTTTTCAGCTTTTTCTATAGCCTGTTTATGTGAAATATTGCCTTTTCCGATTAATATTTTTCGTTTATGGGCAATAATTTGATTGTCAAGTGCTTCTATCCAATCCTTCATAGACATGGGGTTCATCTCCAATGCCTGGAACTCTGCAAAATCGAGAAATCCAGAAACAAGCAGATTCAGTCGTTGCAGTTCTATCTCTGACAAATAGTTTTTTGCAATTTTCACATCATCTTTGGTTACATAGTTACCTTTGAAATTAGTCATTCCGACAAACGGTTTTTCATTGTCTACACGGTTGTATATTACCTCAGCAGCAGTATTTTCATGAACCGCATAATGCAGTTTGTTTTGTACGGTAGCGAAAAAAGTTTTAGTCATGTCACTGCGAGGGTCATAGTCCGTAGCTGTTGCATATATGTCAGTAACTTGCTGATAAAAGTTACGCTCGCTACTACGAATATCTCTGATGCGCTGCAATAATTCTCGGAAATAGCGATTTCCTCCTTGTTTCAACCGTTCATCATCCATCGCAAAGCCTTTCTGAATATATTCATGTAAACGCTGTGTAGCCCAACGTCGGAAACGAGTTGCCACCTGTGACTGCACACGATAGCCTAAGGCAATAACCATATCAAGGTTGTAATGGGCTACATCTCGTGATTGTGTCTTCCCTTCTATTGCTCCATGTTGAGTGGTTATTCGGAAATTCCGAACAACCACATTTTTATCAAGCTCTCCGTCTTCAAATATATGTTTAATATGCTCGCTTACATTTGATTTACTTGTTTGGTATATCTCTGACAACTGGCTTTGTGTCAGCCATAAGTCTTCGTCAGCAAAGCGTACCGATACACGGGTTATTTCGTTATCGTCTTGATATAGGATTATTTTGTTTTCTTCGTTCATACTCATTATTTATCCTCATTTATTTCTGTGTTGCTTATTTCTTCTGAATGCTTGATTTTCAATATATCCATGAAACCCTTATCTTTCCCACGCCATCTACATACAACATAATTATTGAAATCGTATTTCCCTAGATTCAGATTATCCGCATGGTCTGATATTATAACCTGAGGCATAAATCCATATTTTTGTTGCATAGAATATAATGTATTAACAATTTGAATGAAAAGATTTGTAACTGCCCGCAAATCGTCATCAGCTTCTTTTCCTTCTTTCTGTTTCAGATCCTTTGCATTAAATTCAGATGCCGTATCTATTGTTGCCGGAAAATAAACTTGGCTGGGTTGGTCAAGGAACAAAATTGTTGGAACGGTTGATTTCTCTCCTAATGATACAAAGAATTCTAGAATACCGAAAAATAAGCAAATGTGTGAATACAACCAGTTTGCACCACTTCCCATACTTCTTAAATAAACTTTCATTCCATTACTTTTCAAATGATACAATTCAAACGTATGGATGTCAAAATGCAGATTTATTGGCTGGTAAGAACTTTCAAAATCAAGATTTTCACCCATGCTATTCATTGCCTTATTGATAAATCTTTCTGCATCGTCTAACTTTTGTTGTACATTATACTTTGTCTGCAGAATATGTTCCAACTGCTCAATTTGTCTTTTAGTTTCTTCAATTTTTTTGTTATCAAATTGAATGAACATGTTTTTTGTCCATTCCAATTCGTTTTCAATTCTAAGTTTTAGTTTTAGTGATTGTTCATCCAATGACTTGTTTTTCTCTAACTTATTGTTTGTTTCTATAATTCTGTTTATTTCAGTATTAATTTTCCTCAATTTTGAATTTATTGCAGATATATCTTTTTCGCATTCGCGTTTTTGTGGCAAGAATGAATTTTCTCTTTGAGGTGACTTCCTTAATTCTTCGTTTAGCCACTCAATAGCAATCCTCAATTTATTGGCCGCATCTTCTGTTGCTGTTGAATCATGATGACAGAAAGGGCATACCGTTTTTCCTCTTATTGCTTCTCTAACGGGTTGGTATTTGTCTATCTTTTCAGCGTAATTTTTAACATAATTGATAGAAGAATTTATATGTTCTAATTTTAGAGATAGTCTTCTTCTTTGTGCCAATAAATCATTCTTTTGTCGTATCAATTCTAAATACAATTTTTTATACTCATCAGAATCTTCATTGACTTCGATTTTTATTTTCTCCAACTCATCAATATAGATTTGTGGCATACTTAACATATGAGCACTGGTAATCGTAGGGAATAATTCATATCCACTAATCGAACGATATTCTGCCCTGAGATCATCAATTACTGTCTCTCTTTCGTTTTTTAGCGATTCAAAGCTACTGAAATCTCTATTGTATTTTTCCAGTTCCTGATGTCTTTCTTCTAACTCTTTTTTGATAATATAGTATCGTTGATCAACGAATCCTGCAAATATTTTAAATTCATCAATCACTTTTTCTCTTTTTTCTTTTTCATCAAAACGATAGAATAGCGAATGTTTATTTGCAATCAAATTCTGATGCTGAAGCATAAAAGAAACCATATTGCGGAATGATGCCCTACCTTTTTTGGGTTTGAATTTCAAAGCTTCTTCGCTTTCGTCGGTGTCGGAAATGTTAATTCCAAAAAATCGACCAAGCTCATCTCTAAAACTTTTTAATTGAACAAAATATTCCTGTTTAAAATAAGCTTTACCAAGATGTTCAATATCAATTTCTTTCGTCTCAATTTTGTAAAAAGCTTCAGTTGATTTTCCATTTTGTGTACGAGCAATGATCAGGTTCGTTTCTTTTGCATGTATAACAACAAAATATAATTCAGCATTATCAGTTATCACACCTTCAGGAATCGTGTTCTCGGAATTGCCAGTACAATAGTCAAACAATTCGATAATTGCACTTTTACCCGTAGAAGAACGTCCAGTTATGATATTAAGTCCTTCTTTCAAACTGATGTAATGACAGTTGTCTGATTTGTCTATTACTCCGAGATATTTAATATAACTTCTCATAATTTGTAAATTCCAAATGCATAATATGTGTTTATAACATTTCGTGTAAATATCTTATGTAATTGCGATGCAAGATTGATGCTTTTTGACAATCTACAATCTATTTGGAGGTTATTATCCGTCAAAACAGTTACACTTAAATCATCATTTATTTTTATATATCCACACTCCAAGGCATATTGAAGACAGCGATTGGTAATGTCTTTAAAATATTCGAACCGTTCTTCAAATCCTGCCATTATTTCTTTATCATTTGTTATTCTGCTTAGTCTAGATGCTCTGGAAACAGTAGTGATTTTCTCTAAAAAATCAGAATTCAAGACCAATGGAAATACAAAATATGCTAAAAGAATATTTTTGTCCTTTGGCTGCATATTCCTATAAAATGAGACCAAAATAGGTGTAAGGATAAAAATATTACTTTGTAGAGTGGATATGTTTTCAATAAGCTTACTCATCTTTATGTTCTTTTAAAAGCTAAACAATGTCATCCTTATCATCTGCAAGTATTTGCATAACCCCATTATGAAAATATGAAGGCACAGAGTTGTAAGTGTGAAATGTACCATCGTTTGCCAATGTTACATTATCATATAGGTCTTGAGACCTTTTCAATGATTCTTTTATTTCGTTAATTCTGGATGCCTTACGATATTCTGTTCTGTATCGTTTTTCCACAGATTTTTCATATTCCTCAAACTGAGTTCTTATCGCTAATGATTCTCTCAGTTCTTGTTCTATTAATAAAACCGTATGCACATAGTCATCTACAGCTTCAGGAATGACTTCTTCATATTCTATATCTTTTATTTTTTTAACAAATGCATTTTCCTCATATTCTTCGTGCTTTATATCTATCAATTGTAATTTATCTGGAAACACTACAGTATTTTCTCTTAACTTTTCAGCAATTTCCTGCGCTTCTTTCTCAAATGCCTCATTGGAAATAGTCCAACTCTTTTGTGGTCTGATAATCCAACCAAGTAAAGAATTAATATATCTGTCTCTTTGAATCTTTGGAATCGATTTGTCTCTATTTAAGAGAGTCTTATAGAACAGCTCGTCATTTGTGTCCAAACAATCAATAAAGAGCTTTTTTGCGATTTCTGCCAATCGTTTACTTTTCGATGCATCAAATATGTCATCCATCATTGATCTCAGTTTCTCAGACTTCCTCTTCTTTTTGTCAAAACATTCTTTTATGCGATAAAAAGTCTTTGACTTATCCTCTAATCTTTTTTTGTTCCAACCTCCCCATTCGGATTTTTTTCCTACCTTTTGGGTTGTTAGCAAAAATAATGAACTAAACTTTTCTATAGGAAAATCATCTCGCATCCAGTTATGAATAGTATTCCAAACATTCTCATCTAAATTGGTTAAATCTGTTTTATAACATTTTGATTCAATCTGTGTAGGACTATCTCCACCCAACACAGAAACATCACCAAACGTTTCAATATAAACAGACTCTCCTTCCTGCATTTCAAAACATCTATCTAGTGCGACAAGAAACTGAAATACAAAACCCTTTAACGTTGGTGTCGAATCAAAACTTAGTTTTTTCATTAGCCTATATTATATTTATTAATTCAGTATCTTGAGAGTCTTTATATAATTCCAAGTAATTGTCATTGTACATTTGCCCCTTAAAAGAATGAACTCCCTTACAGATGTCTTCTAGTGTCCCTTTGTAATGTTCGTTCTTATTAAACTTGCCTTCAATTCCATTTGTAATGGTACAACTACGAAGAGATTTCGCATTAGGTTGATATATTTTTTTATCAGCATTCATTTCATATGTGTACATTTCTTCTTGTAGTTCTATTTCATACTTCTGTGTAATGTGTGCATTTTCTTCAAAATACAAATAGACTTTGCTCTTGCGTGGCAAAATTTCTTTGATACACATGGACTCTATCTGCAACTTCAATCGATTGATAATTGCAAAAACTTCCTTTAACTCCGTCTTATACACAATTATTTCCGATGTTTTGTGGGATAACGGATTTAATAATGTGTTTAAGTTTCTTATCAATTGTAGCAAATCAGCTACATCGAAATTAGGTATTCTTTTAAAGAACCCGACTGAGCAATCAAGAATGTTACGCAATTTGTCATGTGGTAATCCACCATCTTGCAACAACAATTTCGGTGGAAATGTATCGTTTACCAAGGCTTCAACGGCTTTACGCAAATAATTTGCAGAAGCTGGATAATCAAAGCTTTTATAATATTTCATTGCACGTGAAATATCTGTTTCCGCGTCCAATAGCACAGGGTATTCCTGTTTCTTGATATCATCCTCGCCTACATACATTTCTTTTCTTAACCATTTTGTATCTTGCTTATACTGTTTAATTTTATAATCAACAAAATCAAAAAGCATTCTATCATGGGTGAAGAATAAGATTTGGTATCTATCGGCAAAATCGGCTAATAATAAGTCCATAAGTTTATCTCTATTACCCATATCTAGACTTATCATTAAATCATCTAGAACCAATACTTTTAATGCATCTGGGACAGCAGTACCTATGCGTTGGTCTATGATTGCCAATCTAATAGCAACAGCCACTGCAGACATTTTTGCCTCATTAAGAAATGATTGTGGCTTTTTAATTTGAACAATTTGACCGTTGTAACTTGTGATAATCAAATCTATACGGAAAGCTGTCCATTCATAATTTTTATCTTTCTTAATATGGGTTGGTGGAGTATATTTTAACTCAAATTTAATGTTATATCCAAGTTTCTCGACATAATCAGATGCATGAGCATTTATAAACTCTATCAGCTTTGTGAAGTTTTCATTAAAATGTTTTTCAAACGCAAGAAAGTTCTTGTATTCCGGACTATTTTTATATACTAGTATTGTATCACCTTTGTAATTTATTGTTGTTCCCGGCCCTTTTTTATATTCTTCCCACATTAAACCGGCGTTAGTTAAGGTTTTACCTTTTATTGGAAAAGACGGAAAAGTAATATAAGGTAATACAGAATAATTGAAAACCTCATACAATTCAGGGGCTTCGCTATTCTTGAAATCCTGAAACTTAAAGATTGATTGATAATTAATAAAATCGGTTGCTTTACGTGATTCCTGAGCATTAGCATTTCCACAAATAGTGCTGTCCAACAAAGACAATACATACTCTGTATTATTATCGGATTTTATCTTTATGTAAGAATCACAATGTTCCTTATTTGTAACTGGACAAATCTGTTTTGTTGCATAGATATTAACCAAAGATTCTTCATTGGTACCGAAAAGTTGAAAGTATTTATCTGTTTCAACCGATTGTTTGAAAGATGCTTCTAAAAGGGTATATATACCCCAAAACAAAGAACTTTTACCACTTCCATTTTCTCCGTACAGAAGCAGATGATTATTGCCTATATTTATTACTTCTTCTTTGCCAAAAAACTTGAAATTGGACAATGTTATTTGTGAAATCTTGCTCATATTGTTGCTGTTCTATGGATTTGATAAATAAAATTATAACTTCTGGTATCTAACAGCATTATTTTTTGCCGAACCATATTTCCTGATTGCTGATACCACTTGTAGAATGCTTCTATTGTTGTAGCATCAGATATGCTGCTCCAATCATAGTTGTTCAAATCAGCTATTATATCAATTTGATTATCTTTCATATGTTGTTCGAAATATAGTTCATAGAAAATCATGTCGATAATCTCTTCTATATGTGTTGCCAGTCTTTTATTACTTGTATGGGTAAAAATGTCAGCGTTGTTTTTGTCATAAAGGTAGAGCAAGAAGTCTGTAAGTTTTTCAACTATTTCTTCTCCTTTGCTTGTTTGCTGAAGTTCAGGCACAGGAAATGGCGAAACATAGTTTGTCTTAAACGTGTAGTACCCACCTCGCAGAACATATCCTGTATTTTGGATGTAGAACCAAAACAGCCTTGAATTGAACAATGCCATCCAGAATTTATATCCTTCTATAATATCCTCTTTCTTTATATATCCATATATCTTTGTCGTAGAATAAAAAACGCCGTCTTTATCATAAGCAAAATTTCCTCCTAAAGAAATTTCGGGAGCAACTAATTTTTCAAATTCAGCAAATAATATTCCTTGTTTTCTACTATATTGAAACCATTCTCCATCAATATTAAACCTACCTTTTTCTCGACTTCTAAGAACGTCTTCACATTCTTTCAAGTAATTGTATCCTTGAGGAAATAGATCTGCCAATTCTTTTTCTGTATACAAATTAGCTTTCCCTTGTTCTGTTTTGTATGGGAATATCACGAAACGGTTGGTTGAGATAGGATTATATCTATGTACATCTTCCCCTTTTAACAATGGTTTTACCAATCTCCGTTCTATACAAATAGAGCGATTAAGTTGTTTTGAATAACCATATACTAATTCTCCCTCCTCAGTACAATCATATAGAAAATAAACATCATCTTTGCCAGTTGCGATTCCTTGAAATATCTTCTCAAATAAATCTCCAATGCGGCGAGGATGACTTTCAAGCATTTCCAATATTTCTGTTGTTCCTCCGTCTGTTAACACCCAAGGCTCTTTATTGAGTTTTTCGGTCTTTATTATAGATGCTTTTTTATCTTTCAACGATTTCAGATATACATCAAGCTCTTGATTGGTTACAAGATCTTTATCCAGTTCATAATATAACAGTTCATTGTTATTAAGAATAAACCATTGTAATGCTGTATAAGTAGAAGCGTTAAAGACCTGGTATGCGCCAAAATTGATGATTTTATAAGCAGCATGCTTTTCAGACACAACGCTTCTTAATCCTTTACCAAAGGCTGCATTACTCCATTTGACAGGCATAATATAATTTAATATACCATGCTCTTTTATTATCTGAAGTCCGCGTTCTACAAATGTCACATACAAATCAAATGAGCCTGTAGCTGATTCATACGTCCGGATTAGTTCATCCGCCAAATCGGGATTTTTATCTCTGATGCCTTGTATTCTAAGATAAGGTGGATTCCCGATTACTAAATCAAATCCTAAAAAATTCCCCTCCTTGTCCAACAAAGAAGGAAATTCATATCTCCACTCAAAGGCATTTTGGTACAACTTATTATAATGAGTGGTATTTATTAACTGCTTCCTTTCTTCAATAATCTTGCGTATCTTATTTAATTCACCTTTTGCCTTGGCTGGCAGTTTGTTTTCATCAGGCATTTCATTAAAAATGTTTTTCATTTTTGAAGGTAAATCCAAATACATATGATACTTATCAATTAGTGCCTTTTCGCTTTTTGAATAAAAACGATATTGGTCGCGCAATGTTGCCTTGAAATAACTTTTTATATCGGATATCAATTGGTTATATTTATCTTTCACGTTATGTTCGGAAGTGTTAAGATAGTCATGGATTAATTTTTGATATCTGTCTAAAGTAATTTTTTCGTCAGTATTTTTATTTCTGTTGTATTCAGAAAAAACATTTAATATAGGGACATGAAGATTATTTCGGCTCAGCAGAGAATCACCGCACACAATTTTATAATCCAAGTTGGGTAAAGCTTGTGGAGTCTCTTCGTCTACAACTAACGCTAACCAAAAACGTAGACGTGCAATATCTACAGCCCCTTGTTCAATGTCTACACCGTAAATATTTTCCTGAATGATTTCACGTTTAACTTCAGCATGTGAAAATGTATGTTTGTCTTGCGTAAATCCGTACAATAGTTGACGGGAATGGAACAATACATTGAGTATGCCCATAGGGAATGCACCTGAACCGATTGCAGGATCGCAAACTTTTATAGATTTTAGCAAGTTGTATATTTTTAAGGCATGCTCTTTGGGTTGCAGAATTTCAGGAACTCTTCTTGATGTTATTAATGTTTCTATCGAGGAGTGTAAAGAATCATCTGTATGTCTTTTTAAGTATAGAAGGATACTCTCTTTGCACATATACTGCACTATCTCCTTCGGTGTATAAAATGCACCTTTATCTTTGTTGTCTTCCAGAAGATTCTCAAAGATATGTCCCAACATTTCAGGATCAACACCTATTTCACTATCATCCGGATCGTTTTCATCTATAGTGAAATTGTACATGGAAAAGAAATCCATAAGTTCCTTAAAATAGGAATATGGAAAATCTATATCCAGTTTGTCTATGCTGTCTTTTTCGAACAGACCACCGTTGAGGTATGGGATTTTGATATTTTCACCCAAACGAGCATCAGCAATGTCTCCTTCCCGTTTTTCATTCAATGTATTAAAAAACAAGACTTCGAGAACATCGCTTAATATGCGGTCATTCCCTTCATAATGTTCAATCAAACGACTGAGGTAGTTTTTATCTCCACCTTCCCAATCTGAACGAGAGGCGGGGACGCCCATCCAACCCTTCTTTTGGAGGAATTGTAAAAAGACCAAACGCCCAAGCAGCTTCTTGACATAATCCCGATTTTGTTTGGTGTCAGCAAGTAGCTTAAGAAAATTGGAATATTGTGCTTTATATCCTGCAAAGAAATCTTTATTAAGACGTTCTACAGAAAAAGCTTCCGTTACATCAGCCAAATAGACGGAACCTTTTTTCTTTTTTGTGATAAGTTCATACAGACGGTTGGAAGCTGTTCTGCACGGTTCGTTCTCTCCCAATAGGAAAGTATATCTTTTAGGGGTAGTCTCGGATTTTATTAATTCTCCGTTTTCGTTGAAAGAAGATTGTTTGGCTATATAAGTTAACCGGTAGTCCGCAACATCCTTCGAATGATAAAAAGCTAAAACTCCATGAATGATAGATTGGTCAATAGTTTGTGCTGCGATGTCGCGCAAGCCTTTGCGGTTGCGATTAATAAGCACCTTGTCCGAAACCTCAAATGTGTAAATAGCCAAAGAGCGTCCGTCATCTAAACGAATACTACCTACTTGTCCACCACTCTTAACCAACGTATGAGATACTTGGTTTATATGAGAAAAGATTTCAACTTTAGGAAACATTTCTCTTAAGATGCCAATCCACTGCTCGAAATCAAACTTGGCAGATAACTTATTTCTTAATTCAACTGATGTCATTCTTATACAGATTAAAGATTAAAACTTTCGGAGATAATAATTTCCGGTATTAATTCTTTCACATATCGTTCTTTGCTTATCGCTTGCGCCTCAAAGTTATTCAACTCGACATGTTCAAGCGGATAAGAAGTTATTATTTTCATTAGTCGTTCTAATAATACGACTGTTTTCACAGGTGCTTTCTTGGCTGCATTTTGTAATTTATTAATGTCTCGTTGCAACTGTTGGAATTTTCCTGTTGAAATGGCACGTTTGGCTTTTTCTATTAAATCGACCTCTTCATCGGTGATGTTAGGAACATGCACAAACCCGTCAAGATAAGACAACGCTTTTTTCTCATTGGGACCTTGATTGGTAACTACTTTCTTAGTAACAGCTTTTGCCTCTTCTTCTTTTTCTGAGAATACTTCTATCGCTTTTGCCACTTGCTCATGATGTTTGTCATGCAAGGGGATTGCCTTCTCTTCTATTCTTGCTTCAAACTCTTTTACCGCTTCTAAAAAAGTCAGTTCTTCGATGCTGCCGTCTTCACGAATAAAAGTAAATGCATCTCTTCTTTTATTACGAATGAAAACAATGGTACTCATCGGAATAAGTTTGCTCTTTCTGCCTACACGCGCTCTTAAAGGCATCTTGTTTATCCGCTTTATCAAATCGGGATTCTCTTCTTTCAGTTGTCTTAACCACATCAGATAGCGTAGCTTTTCATCCCTTTCCTCATCCACATTTTTGTCAAACAATCCAAAACTTTCAGGACTCTCATCTGTGGAATAAATTTGGCTGTCTTCGCCCAAGGCTGCATGGAAAGCAAACAGTTTCATCTTTGCTTTTTTCTCCAATTCAATATCATTATTGACTTTGGCTGTTGGGAAGAAGTTAAAGATATGCACTTCTTTTGCAGTACTTCCAATACGGTTTACACGACCGATACGCTGCATCAGCCTTGTAGAGTTCCAAGGTGTATCGTAATTGACAATGACATTAGCGCGATGCAAATTAACTCCTTCTGCCAAGACCTCAGTCGAGATGACTATATTATAATCATTCTTTTTCTCGCCTTTGTAGTTGGCATCGAAGTTAGCTTCAAGAGCAGGCATTTTATCGTTCCGGTTGTCACTCTGAACGGTCAAGACGCGATTGAACCCGTTTGCTCTTAACGCATCAGACAAATATTTGGTAGTTTCTTTACTCTCTGAAAAGATGACAAGTTTTCCTTCTTGATTAATGGATTTATCAAACAGTTTACCTTTCATATATTCATTGATAAAGATATCCAGTTTGGGGTCGTAAGTTACCTTATCCCATGCCTCTACTAATTCTTTTAATATTTGTCCGTCTTGTTTCAATCCATCTATAAAGATTGTTTCAAAATCTTCAGGGGTACAGACTTCAATGGTCGGATCGGTGTATTGTGCCTCTTCTATCTGTCGGATGAGTTCATCTTCCCGTCCTTCGCTTAACAATTCATTGACTTTTAAGTTAGGAGCAATGTATATCACTCCTTTTTCAAACATATCAAGCATTACTTTATTAGCCTGATAGTATCTTTTTAGAGATTGTTTAAATGCATAGAAACTGCTGTCTATTCGCTTGACGAGTAATGTTTTCATGATACCTGCCAACTGAATAGAAATCAAGTCTGCTTTCTTATATTTATCTTTTTTAGGAGGAAGCAAATACTTTATGGCTTGATAGCGATAGTATTTCAACGTGCCTTTTTCTTTCCCTTTTAAATATCTGATAGTTTTATCATACAATTCCTCCAATTCCGTATCAAGTTGATAATAAATCTTATGCGGAGCTTTTACATCCGGAAAATGAACATTCTGCTTTTCCAAGTCTTTTCGGTAAGCCTCATTTTCCATTAAGTCTGTACGGGTGCGACGCACAGTCAATGGCTCCACTACCTTAACGCGAATCTTTTCGTAGATAGCTTTTACTTCCTTAGAGATTAATTCTATATCTTTCAGGTCTTTTGCTCTCTTGTATTTGTCGATTTGCTCACGGAAAAAACGCTGTAGATTGCCTTCTTCCAAAGTACTGTCTTTGGAATCCTGAAACAGGTAAACCAGATTGGCAATATCTTCCGGTCTATTATTCAACGGAGTTGCAGATACAAGTATCACTTTCTTGTCATGCAGGCTACCGTCAGCATGCAATGTTTTGGTCTTGCATAATTTCTGTAATTCATTATACATGGAGGCTGTATCGCTTCTGAATTTGTGAGCTTCATCAACGATAACCAAATCATAAAGTGACGGATTCTTTAACTTATGTAGACTTCCGTTTGTGATAATCTTATAATTGTCAAGTTTAAACTCTGTCATTGTTCTTTCCCAGCCTTCTTTAAGGGCAGGAGGAACAATAATCAATGTATAAGAGCGATGCATAGGGAATCCATTAGCAAAGAAAAATTTCTTGGCAATAAGAGCCGAGACAATGGTTTTCCCCAATCCGACTACATCGGACAGGAAAAATCCATTGTGTTTCATCATCTTGGAATAGCCGTCATTTACAGCATCAATCTGATAAGACAATTTCTTATATCCTTTAGGTAAGTCTGATACTGAGTTGGGGTCAAAATCTATACTTTTGCCAAAGTATTCCAATAGAAATTTCAAATAAACTTCGTATGGTGTGAAATCGGTGTTCAAATAGGATTCTGTCTTAATCTTTTCGATATGAGTAATATCAATCTCAACCGATTCAGCCCATAATCTTTCAAATGTTTCTGTAGCAAACTGAATGTCATCATCATACCTGAGTTCTACATTGAACTCAAAATTTTTTTCAAGACCGGCTTCTGTCAGGTTGCTAGAGCCTGTAATGACCGAACCATAGCCATGCGGGTGGTATACTTCTTCACGAAAGATGTATATTTTGGCATGTATGTTTTGCTTAGGATGAATACGCATTTCAATCCTGCCGGATACGATATCTTCTATAAATTGATACATCCCATCCTCTACTTCTTTATCATACTTAGCTTCTTGGATATTCTTTTTTATCTCATTAAAAAACTCCTCTTGCGATTGCTCGCTGTTGGGATTAAAAAGCAATCCCTGTTGATTAGCCAGATAAGTCAGCTTATCTACATTGATGCCAACCAATATACGAATGCGGGGAGTTTGTTGTATAAACTTCCTTATACGAAAATATCCTGATGCACGGAAATATCCGACCAGTGCATCAAAAAAATGTACTTTTTTATATTTGAATACGCCTTCTATTTTTTCAAGAAGGGTATTTTCTTTCTCATTTGTGAAGAAGTTTGTCCCCATTGTTATTTACGTGAAATAATAAAATCTATAGAATCAACATATTCAGTCATCTTCATCGACATCTCCAATGAGGGGTTAGCCGTATTGGAACGCAAACATGAAACGGTTGTTCCGTTCTTTCCTAACTGTCTGCCCCGTATTTCATTCATATTACAAAGTATGCGATGATAGATTGACGCTATCTGCAAAGATAATGATTTATCGTAAGAAGTCGTAAGGTAACTCAGATTTTATATCCAGTGAGTCCAAAATCTTCGGGAACAGTTTTATGATATATGTGCCGGATATTCCTTGGAACGAATGGGTATGTTTCTTTTCTCAGCTTGTTCCATTTTATATTCCACGCCGTGGAATGTATGTTCCAGCCCATGGAATATACATTCCTTTGGCTCAGAAGATAAAGCAATACACTTTCTTTTCGTATGCTTCCAATGAAGCCCTTCACTTGTCGGCGGATGAGCGGATGATTGTGCAAGACTATATGGACAAGATAGCCCGTGAGCTGGAGCACCCGATTGACCGTTTTTCCAAACCTTTGATTATTTCGAACATCGAGGTGCTGCTTAATTATTGCATGCGCTTTTATGAACGCCAGTTTGTGACCCGCGAAGTATTGAACAACGATGTGCTTATGCGTTTCGAGCAATTATTGGACAAATATTGGGACGCGGGGATAGCCCGTCAGGAAGGATTGCTGACGGTGAAGTATTTTGCCGACAAGATATGCCTTTCTCCCAATTATTTCGGTGATTTGGTGAAGTCGGAGACCGGGAAGACGCCGCGAGAATACATCCATCTTAAGATTGTGGAAATAGCCAAAAACGCTTTGCTCACTCCGGATTTGAGCATGAAGCAGGTGGCGGATATGCTCGGATTCCAATATCCTCAACATTTTGTCCGCTTCTTTAAAAAGGAAGTAGGATGTACACCTAAGGAATATCGCATGGTCAATTAGCTAGAATCGTTTGTGCAGTTGGCTTCCTTTTACGTTTTCCGCCCCAAAACCGTACGTTCTTGGTACGGAAACCGTATGTTTTTGGTTCGGAAACCGTACGGTTTTGGGACGGAAACCATAAAACCCAGTTATCTGAAAAGGCGAATGCAACTAATTGCCGAGGCAAATGCAACCGGTTGGAAACCGAAATTTAACCGGTTGGAAAAACGGAGGATTAGGTTTGTATGCATAAAATCCGTATCTTTGTGCGCTTTTTTGAAACGAAACCAATCTATTCTTTTTATGTACTCGAACAAAGAAATATGGAATGTGACTTATCCCATTTTCTTGGGATTGCTGGCGCAGAATGTCATCAACGTGACCGACACCGCTTTCTTGGGACACGTGAGCGAAGTGGCTTTGGGGGCTTCGGCTATGGGCGGGTTGCTGTATATCTGTTTTTATACGGTGGCTTTCGGCTTTAGTGTCGGTTCGCAGATTCTCATCGCGCGGCGCAACGGGGAAGGGAACTTTCACGCTATCGGCCCGATTATGTGGCAAGGTTCCGCTTTCAGCCTCGGCATGGCGGTGGTGCTCTTGGGGGCGATGTATCTGTTTGCCGAGCCGTTGATACGTTTGCTCATCACGTCGGACAATGTCTATCATGCCACGTACGAGTTTTTTATCTGGCGCATTTGGGGCTTTCTGTTCGCTTTCGTCAATGTGATGTTTCGCGCATTGTATATCGGCATTACGCAAACGAAAGTGCTCACGATGAGTGCCGTAGTTATGGCGGCGGTCAATGTGGTGCTCGATTATGTGTTAGTGTTCGGCGAGTGGGGATTTCCCGAAATGGGTGTGCGCGGGGCTGCTTTGGCTTCGGTGATAGCCGAGGCTTCTTCGTTGGTGTTCTACCTTATCTATACGTATACGAAAGTCGACCTGCACAAATATGCCTTGCACCGCTTCGGGCGGTTCGACTGGAACATGGTGGGGCGCATCCTGCACATCTCCAGCTTCACGATGGTGCAGTATTTTCTTTCGATGGCTATCTGGTTCGTGTTCTTCATGGCACTGGAGCGGTTGGGCGAACGTCAGTTGGCCATTGCCAATATCGTGAGGAGCGTCTATGTGGTGATGCTGATTCCGGTGCAGTCGCTCTCTACTACCGCCAACACGTTGGTGAGCAACCTTATCGGGTCTGGCGGGGTGTCGAAGGTGGTGCATCTGCTCAACCGCATCGCCCGGATGTCATTCTACATCATGGTGGTCTGCGTGGCGTTGTGCGTCATTTTCCCTCATTCCATCCTTTCGGTTTATACCAATGAGACGGCGTTGCTCGATGAGTCGGTGATGTCGCTCTATGTGATATGCGGGTCAATGCTGATAGCTTCGTTTGCCTTTGTTTATTTCAACGGCATATCGGGCACGGGCAATACGCAGGCGGCACTGGTGCTCGAAATCGGTGTGCAGGTGTTTTATGCCCTTTATATCATCGTGGTGGGCATGGTCATTCAGGCTCCGGTGGAGATTTGTTTCACCACGGAGGTGATTTATTATACCCTGATGTTGGCTTTCAGCTTGCTTTATCTGAAAAAAGCGAAATGGCAGAACAAAAAGATTTGATGCTCTGCAAGTTTTTTACTACTTTTGCACGCTGGATTTTGAATCGAACACAGAGGCACAAAGCCACAGAGTACATCGTGCTTTGCTCTCTGAAAATAAAATCTTTGTATCTTTGTGTCTCTGTGTTCCATAATTGATAACTATAACCAATACATACTATGTTCGATAATTTAAGTGAAAGACTTGAGCGTTCGTTCAAGATATTGAAAGGTGAAGGCAAAATCACCGAAATCAATGTAGCGGAAACGTTGAAGGACGTGCGTCGTGCCTTGCTCGATGCCGACGTAAACTATAAAGTGGCAAAGAATTTTACCGATACGGTGAAAGAGAAAGCCATGGGACAGAACGTGCTGACGGCTGTGAAGCCCAGTCAGTTGATGGTGAAGATTGTCCACGACGAGCTGGCGAAGCTGATGGGAGGCGATACCGTGGAACTGGAATTGAAAGGACGTCCGGCTGTGGTATTGATGTCGGGTCTGCAAGGTTCGGGTAAGACTACTTTCTCGGGCAAGCTGGCTCGGATGTTCAAGACTAAGAAGAACCGCAAGCCGTTGCTTGTGGCGTGCGACGTATATCGTCCGGCGGCTATCGAGCAGTTGAAAGTATTGGGTACGCAAGTGGAAGTGCCGGTATATAGCGAACCGGAAAGCAAAGACCCGGTACAGATTGCGAAGAACGCCATTCAGGAAGCCAAGGCGAAAGGATATGATTTGGTCATCGTCGATACGGCCGGCCGTTTGGCGGTAGACGAGCAGATGATGAACGAGATAGAAGCCATCAAGAATGCCATTACGCCCGATGCGACTCTCTTCGTGGTAGATGCCATGACCGGACAGGATGCGGTGAACACGGCACGCGAATTTAACGAACGTCTCGACTTTACCGGCGTTGTACTGACCAAGTTGGATGGTGATACCCGTGGCGGTGCGGCGTTGTCTATCCGCACGGTGGTCAATAAACCGATTCTGTTTGTAGGTACGGGCGAGAAGCTGGATGCGGTTGATTTGTTCCACCCGGCACGTATGGCAGACCGTATTCTCGGCATGGGTGACATCGTTTCGCTGGTAGAGCGTGCGCAGGAACAATACGACGAGGAAGAAGCCAAGCGTCTGCAAAAGAAAATCCAGAAGAACCAGTTCGACTTCAACGACTTTCTGGGACAAATCCAGCAAATCAAGAAGATGGGTAACCTGAAGGAACTGGCATCGATGATTCCGGGTGTAGGCAAGGCTATCAAGGACATCGATATCGACGACAATGCGTTCAAGAGCATCGAGGCTATCATTTATTCGATGACTCCCGAAGAACGTACCCATCCCGAGATATTGAACGGAAGCCGCCGCAACCGTATCGCCAAGGGTAGCGGTACCAGCATCCAGGAAGTGAACCGCCTCTTGAAGCAATTCGACCAGACCCGCAAGATGATGAAGATGGTGACAAGCAACAAGATGGCAGGGATGATGCAGAAGATGAAGCGGAAATAAGTCGTTCGCATACAGAGGCACGGAGGCACAGGGATGTTATTCAAAAATGATATCTCTGTGCCTTTGTTGTTTGAAAAAGAAAATGTGGGTATTCTATTTTTTTATATGAATTTGAAGGAAAATCATTACCTTCGCATTTGTAAATAACGGGGAACGATTATGTTGCAGCAAATAGAACTATCTTCAGTTATGATTCGAAAACTCTTGTGGGTGGTTGTATTGTTGTTGTCTGTTTTTGATGTGCAATCCCAATCCATAGACAGTTTGCTTCTGCAAGAAACTTTTTGCAGGAAAACGGATAATCCATTTATTTATAAGAAGAAAAAACATTTTTGGAGGGCGGCAGGAGAAACGGCGGGCTTGAACATAGGGCTTTGGGCGTTCGACCGCTATGCATTAAACGGCCATTATGCCCGTATTTCGTGGAATACCATTAAGGCGAACTTCAAAAACGGGTTTGACTGGGATAACGACCACTTAAGTACAAACATGTTTGCTCATCCTTACCATGGCTCTTTATATTTCAATGCCGGACGGGCTAATGGATTCAACTTTTGGCAATCGGAACTGTTTGCATTAGGAGGAAGTGCCATGTGGGAGATGTTTATGGAAAGTGAATATCCATCTAAAAACGATATCATAGCCACTCCCATAGGCGGTGCAGCATTAGGAGAGGTGTTTTACCGCACTTCGGACCTTGTTTTGGACGACCGTGCTTCGGGAGGTGAACGTTTCGGGCGGGAAGCCTTGTCTTTCTTGCTTTCACCCATGAGAGGCCTGACACGTATCCTCACCGGAGAGGCTTGGGAAAAGAAACCGTCCGCAGGTCGGGAATTTGAAAATCCTTCTTATCAATTGGATGTTTCGCTGGGAACGCGCCTCTTGACATCCCATGATAACGAACGGCTTATAAAAGCGGGAGCAAGTGCCCGTATCAATTTAGAGTATGGAGACCGCTATGCTTCTTCCAAAAAGCCTTACGATTATTTTTCACTTTTGATGGAACTGAATGTAATGAAAACGCAGCCCATATTGAGCCGGTTGGAAATCATAGGTAACTTATTGGCGAAAGAAGTAATCGATACTAAAAGATGCACCCTCACGCTGGGATTGTATCAGCATTTCGATTTCTTCGACTCAGACACGATACGCACTGATTATACGCCGGGTGTTTTGGAACCTTGTGTCGTTCCTTATAAGCTTGGCACTCCGGCATCAGCAGGTGGAGGCATTATGTTCCGTTATCAGTTGCCTCGTTTTACACTTCATGTGGCAGGACATGCAAACGGCATTCTGTTAGGCGGTATCCTCAGCGATTCTTACCGGTATTATCATCGCAACTATAATTGGGGGGCTGGCTTTTCGGCGAAACTGAATGTAAAGGGTTCTTTTCCTGATGATAAACTTTCGTTTGCGTTGAACAATCAGTTTTACAGGTTGTATTCGCGGAACGGGTATTCCGATCAGGATTATTTTCCACATCCTTCCGACCCTCCGGCAGATGTAGTGGGCGATTACTCGCGGGGCACTTTCTACCACCTTGAAGGGCAAATTAATTACAACGTTTGGAGGCATCTGTTTCTTACCGCCCGATGTGATTGGTTTCGCAGAAGTACCCTCTATAATAGGAGTGTGGAAATATCTCCATCGATCTCCGCTAACGTTTTTTTTTTAGACAGCAAGCAACTCAGTTTCCAGTTGATGCTGACTTATCGCTTGTAGGATAGAGCAGGTATTTTTCTCGGATGCTTTTGTATTTTCGGAGTGCCGGTTCCCATTCTTTCCGTATTTCGGCTTCGCTCTTTCCTTTGATAATGCCTTGTCTTACCTGACTGGTGCCCATGAGCAGGTCGAACCAATGAGGGCGGGTGAAGAACTTTTTCCCGTTAGTCTGATAGAGTTGATAGAATTCCAGAACGTATGCTAATGAAAATCCTTTCGGGGGGCATACATCACGTAAGTCTTTTCCATAGCAATAAGTGTTCTTGTGCAGGGGATTCATGTCCGAGCCTTTTAGGGGACGGGGCATGAAACAGAAACCGTATTCATTGGTATAGGGGCTTCCGATGACCTGGAAGGGAAACGTTGTGCCCCGTCCTACGCTGACCGAAGTGCCTTCGAAAGGACAAAGCGAAGCATAAAGGGCGATTGCCTGGTCATTGGGAAGGTTGGGAGAGGGTTTGACGGGAAGGGAATACGGTTGTCCGTGTTTCCAGCCTGATACGGGGATTACTTTCAGCTTGCATTGCAATCCGTTTCCTAACCATCCTTCTCCATTTATCATGCGGGCTATCTCGCCTATGGTACATCCGTGCAATACCGGTATGGGAAGCATCCCTACGAAACTTTTATATTCCGGTTCCAATACCGGACCTTCCACATAGTCGCACGGATTCGGGCGGTCCAGCACAATCAGTTCGTTCCCGTTTTCGGCGCAAGCCTGCATGATATAATATAAGGTGCTGATGTAGGTGAAAAAACGTGCGCCCACATCCTGGATGTCAAACAATACGATGTCCGTATCTTCCAGTTGGCGGTCGGTCGGTTTCTTGTTTTTCCCGTAGAGTGAAGCAATCGGAATGCCCGTGCGTGTGTCTTTTCCGTCTTTGACGGTTGCACCTGCATCTGCTTCTCCCCGCAATCCGTGTTCGGGTGCAAAGATGCGGGTGATGCCTATACCTATATTATATAAGGAGTCAAGCAGATGTTTTTCTCCGATTAAAGAAGTCTGGTTGACCGTAAGTGCCACGCGCTTCCCTTCAATCAGCGGAAAATACTGCTCGGTTTGTTCGGCTCCCGTACGGATTTGCGCGTATCCGTGCGTAAAGCTTGTCAGCATTAGCCAAGCGGCCAGCAGGTAGTATTTGATAGAATGCTTCATGTGCATACGTGTTGGGTAAGAATGAGGCAAAGATAAAGATATTTATGGAAAAACCTCCGGATTACGGCTGATTATCGGAAAATTTCCCTACTTTTGCAAATCCTGGAAGGATATGGGGAGGAAAGCAGCGTCTTTCAACTATTCCGTAGCGATACTCTGTGTTCCCTGTAGGGGATATTCTGTTAATATAAAAAACATTGCGTATGAATCCATTGACATTGATTGATAAATTTTATCCGGAAGACAATGAGTTGAAACATATTTTGTTGGTGCATAGCCGTTCGGTTACGGACAAGGCACTGGCCTTGGCCAAGAAGCATCCCGGACTGGATTTGGACCTGGACTTTATCGAAGAGGCGGCCATGCTGCATGATATCGGTATTTTCCTGACCGATGCGCCGGATATCCAGTGCTTCGGGACGCATCCGTATATCTGCCACGGTTATCTGGGAGCAGATTTGGTGAGGAAAGAAGGTTTCCCGCGCCATGCCTTGGTGTGCGAACGGCATACGGGAGCAGGGCTTTCGTTGCACGACATCGAGGAACAGGGTCTGCCTATTCCGCATCGGGAGATGGTGCCGGTCAGCCTGGAAGAAGAAATCATCTGCTTTGCCGACAAGTTTTTCTCGAAAACCAAGCTGGATAAAGAAAAGAGCATCGAGAAGGCACGGAAGAGCGTGGCAAAACACGGAGGCGATGGCGTACAGCGCTTCGACCGCTGGTGCGAGCTTTTTTTATAGTCGTAAAAATACATTAAAAACGGAAGCATCTGCGTTTATTTACGGGAGAATGCTTACTTTTGCAGCGCATTGCGTAAAAAAAGAATGAATGACGTCGTTTAAGAAAACTACATACTTGTTCTTGTCTTTGTTTTTCATGAGTTGCTGCTTTTCATTATATGCTGAGGCTCAGCGTGTAAAAGGGAAGCGGGCACGGAAAGACAATGCGGAACTCCGTACAGATTCCTTACAAATGGATTCGTTGTCGCTCGATTCGCTGGCGGCAGATAGTCTTATGTCCGACTCGTTAGCCTCGGACAGCACGAAGAAAGAGCCGCTGGACGCGCCGGTGATTTATGAGGCGAGCGACTCTATTGTCTTTACCAAGGAAGGATATGCCCACCTGTATGGTAACGGAAAGGTGAACTATCAGAACATCGAGCTGACTTCGGCCAAGATTTCGATGAACATGGATAGCAGCACGGTGTTTGCCGAGGGAGTGGTGGACACGGCGGGTGTCAGTTCGGGTACTCCGGTGTTCAAAGACGGCGATACCCCATACGAGTCGAAGACAATGCGTTATAACTTCAAGACCAAGAAAGGTTTCATCAATGATATCATCACGCAGCAGGGAGATGGGTATGTGACCAGTATGAACGCCAAGAAAGGTCCCGATAATGAGATTTATATGACGAAGGGTACTTATACGACATGCGACGCCAAGCATCCGCACTTCTACCTGAAACTCTCGATGGCGAAAGTGCGCCCCAAGAAAGACGTGGTCTTCGGCCCGGCGCAGCTGGTGGTAGAAGATGTGCCTTTGCCGCTTGCCATTCCGTTCGGTTTTTTCCCTTTCAATAGCAGCTATTCTTCGGGATTCATCATGCCGACTTACGGTGACGAAATGAACCGCGGCTTCTATTTGCGCGACGGTGGATATTATTTCGCCATCAGCGATAAGATGGACTTGAAGCTGTTGGGCGAAATCTATACCAAAGGTTCGTGGGGGCTTTCGGTCGCGTCGAATTATAACAAACGCTATAAATATAGCGGTAATTTCAATGCCAGTTACCTGGTGACGAAGACGGGCGAGAAGAATATGCCCGACTATGCCGTATCGAAAGACTTCCGCATCCAGTGGAGTCACCGGCAGGATGCCAAGGCAAACCCGAACAGTTCGTTCTCGGCAAGTGTGAACTTTGCAACCAGCAGTTACGACCGCTCCAGCCTGAGTACGTTGTACGACCCTTCTTCGTATAGCAACAATACGAAAGCGTCCAGTATCAGCTATTCACGTAACTTTCCCGAAATCGGACTGAACATTTCGAGTACGTTCAACATCACGCAGAACACGCGCGACTCTTCATTGAACATGACGCTGCCCGATGTGAACATTTCGCTCAGTCGTATCTATCCGTTCAAGCGCAAGAAAGCAGCCGGCAACGAGCGTTGGTACGAAAAGATTTCGTTCCAATACACCGGTGCCCTGACCAATAGTGTCAATACGAAAGATAACCTTCTGTTTAAGACTCCCTTCTCGCAATGGGAGACCGGTATGCGCCACAACATCCCGGTAGAGGCGAACTTCACCTTGTTCAAGTACATCAATATCACGCCTTCGTTTAACTATACGGAGCGTTGGTATACCAAGAAGATTATGCGTGATTACGATGAACTGACTCACGAAGAAGTGCGCGATACCATCAACGGTTTTCATCGGGTGTACGACTATAATATGGCTGTATCGATGAATACCAAGCTCTATGGTATGTACAAACCTTTGTTCTGGAAGAGCAAGGATATCACCATCCGCCACGTGGTCACCCCCAGCGTAAGTTATACATACACTCCCGACTTTGGTAAGTCGAAATTCGGATATTACGAGACATACACTTATACGGATGAGAATGGCGAGGTGCGCATGACCGAATATTCGCCTTTCGAAGGAATGCCCTACGGTGTGCCGGGTAAAGGGACATCCCAAACCGTCGCTTTCTCTCTGAAGAATAACCTGGAAATGAAGATGGCTTCAGACAAGGATACGACGGGGTATAAGAAAATCAGCCTGATTGATGACTTGAGCGCAAACTTGTCTTACGATATTGCCCAAAAGCGATGGAGCAACCTGACCATGAGTGCCCGTCTGAAGCTGACCAAGAGTTATACCTTTAATATGAACGCTACCTTTGCCACGTATGCCTATAAGTTCGACGAAAACGGTAGAGTCGTGACCAGCGACCGTACCGAGTGGTCGTACGGACGTTTCGGACGTTTCCAGGGATATAGCGGCTCGTTCTCTTATACCTTGAATAATGATACGTTTAAAAAATGGTTCGGTAAGGGAGACGATGAGGATGATAAAGACAAGAAGGACAAGAAAGACGGGGAAGGCGAAGATGGCGAAGAGGAGGAAGAAAGCACGACCGACCAATCGAAAACAGGCAATCGGGAAACACAGGATGCGGCGCTTGACCCCGATGGCTATTTGGCTTTCAACATGCCGTGGAGCTTGAGCCTGAGCTATAGTTATAGCATCCGCGAGAATACCAGCGCGAAGATTAACATCAAGAAGATGCGTTACCCGTATGCGCTTACGCATTCATTGAACGTATCGGGTAATGTGAAAATCGGTAGCCGTTGGAACATCACCTATTCGAGCGGTTATGATTTCACATCGAAGGAAATGTCTATGACTACAGTGAATATCACGCGCGACTTGCACTGTTTCAATATGAGCTGCGGTCTGGTGTTCGGTCCGTTTACTTCGTATAACTTCTCTATCCGTGCCAACTCCAGCATGTTGACCGACGCCTTGAAGTGGGACCAGCGAAGCAATACGGGTAGCCAGGTGACGTGGTACTAAGCAATTGACAATTGAAATCACCAGTTAATCGGTGTTTCCCCGTGCTGCATCAGGTATTCATTGGTGCGGCTGAAGTGTCTGTTCCCGAAAAAGCCGTGGTAGGCGGATAGGGGAGAGGGGTGAACCGATGTCAGTACGAGATGCTTGTTCCGGTCGATAAATGCTCCTTTTTTCTGCGCATACGAGCCCCATAAGATAAATACCAGATGTTCCCGGTTGGTTGCTAAAGCGCGGATAGCTGCATCCGTAAACTCTTCCCACCCCTTGTTTTGGTGCGAACCGGCTTGATGTGCACGGACGGTGAGTGTGGCGTTGAGCAGCAGCACGCCCTGTTGCGCCCAACGGGTAAGGTTTCCGCTGGCAGGAATCGGGGTTCCCAAATCATCGTGTATTTCTTTGAAGATATTCTGCAGTGAGGGTGGAAACGGCACGCCGTCATTGACCGAAAAGCACAGTCCGTGCGCTTGTCCGGGACCGTGATAAGGGTCTTGTCCGATGATTACGGTTTTTACTTTATTATAAGGGCAAAGATTGAAGGCGTTGAATATCAGCTTTCCCGGCGGATAAACGGTCGTATTGTGGTATTCTTGGCGTACGAAATCAGTCAGCCGGACGAAATAGTCTTTCTCGAATTCGGGAGCCAGCACTTGCTTCCACGATTCTTCTATCTGTACATTCATGGTCTTTCCTTTTTTTGATTTTGCTGGTAAAGATATAAAATTCATCACAGAAGACACAGAGGCACACAGAGTTTTTTGAAAATAAGAAGCTGTTTTGAATTTCTTCAAAAAGTTTTTCTTGGCTTGATGTATCCGTTTTCGTGTGTGCTTTGGGCGATTTTTTGGCCCTTTTCGCTCCTGTTCTTCGTCAGATAGCCCGCTATCTTTCTCATCACAGAAGCGAAAATGCCTCAAAAACTCATCCCAAATCATCGCACGATAAATCCAAAACAGCTTCTAAAAACGAAAGACTCCGTGTGCCTCTGTGCCTTCTGTAGTGATGAATTGTTATATTAACTGCATTCCCCATTCGGCACATTCTTTCCGCATCTCTTCGGGCCAGATGCTGGCTTGGATTTCACCGATATGGGCTTTCCGCAGATACAGCATACATAAACGGGACTGGCCGATACCTCCGCCGATGCTTAACGGGAGTGAGCCTTCCAGCAATCGTTTGTGGAAATAGAGCTTGGTACGTTCTTCCTTTCCTGCCAATTTCAGTTGTTTCATCATGGCGTCCTGGTCGACACGGATACCCATGGAAGACAATTCAAGGGCACGGTCTAACACGCTGTCCCATACCAGCAGGTCGCCATTCAAGCCCGGCAATCCTGTTTGCGGGTCGATGGTGGTATAGTCATCATAGTCTGGTGCGCGCAGGTCGTGGGGGATTCCGTCACTCAGTTTGCATCCGATGCCGATGATGAATACCGAACCGTATTTTTGGGTGATAAGGTTTTCGCGTTCCTTCGGTGTCTTGTCGGGGTACATATCCAGCAGTTCTTGCGCGTGGATGAAGTGGATGTCGTGGGCCAGGAATGAAGTGATTTGCGGATAAGCTTCACAAATCATGTATTCCGTGCGGCGCATGGCGGCATAGATACGGGTGACGATGCTTTTTAGGAACTCTACGGTGCGTTGTTCGGGGGTGATGACCCGTTCCCAGTCCCATTGGTCTACATACAGGGAATGCAGGTTCCCCAATTCCTCATCGGCGCGGATGGCGTTCATGTCCGTGTAGATACCGTATCCCGGTTCGATGTGATAATCGGCAAGGGTAACCCGTTTCCATTTGGCAAGCGAGTGTACCACTTCCGCCTGCTGGTCGGCAAGGTCTTTGATGGGGAAGGTGACAGGGCGTTCCACGCCGTTCAAGTCATCGTTGATACCCATTCCTTTCAGGACGAAAAGCGGGGCGGTTACTCTTCGCAAGCGCAATTCTGATGACAGGTTTTGCTGGAAGAACTCTTTGATTTGTTTGATACCCAGCTCGGTTTGTTTCATGTCGAGCAAGGGTTTGTAGTTCGCTGGCTTTATCAGATAGCTCATTGTTTTTCGTTTTTATTTATTTGTAAAGTTATGCAAAGGTAGGAATATTTTGTAAAATTGCAATAGATGTTCTGAAAATATTATCAGAATGTAAATGATAAAAAGGATTTATCGGGAAAAATGATATTCATTTCCGGGCTGTTCTTTTAAAGTCGCTGTTATTTTTTGCTTGAATCATTAGGATAGATAAAAGAATAATTGTATTTTTGTGCCGCAATTCGGAAAAGCACCCGTAGTTCAATGGATAGAATATCGGATTCCGGTTCCGACGATTGGGGTTCGACTCCCCACGGGTGTACTACTACCGGGTCATAAACGGATAAAAACCCACTAAAGCAGTTACTTTAGTGGGTTTTTTGTTTTCTTGCTCTTGCTATCCCGAAAAATCCTTACACTTTTTCGGTGACATAATCGGTGCCTTCCGTTTTTCTTCGATTCATGTTTTAGTAGAACACTTAGCAACAAATTAATATGAATCAGAAGAAAAGAACCGTTTCTACACTTTTTTGGGTGCGAAAAGGTAGAGCGAACGGCAAGAAAGCACCTCTTTTTTGCCGGATAACGATCCGTGGGCAAAGATACGAAATACCTTTGAATGTTTCAATAGACCCCGCTTTTTGGGATGCCAAAGCCCAGCTTTTCACCGGGAAAAGTGCACTTGCGAAAGACGTGAACAGACGGATCAGGGAACAAGCCGAAAGCGTACAGCTCGCTATCGAGAAGATAAACGCCAAAGGATACCCCCTGAACATCGAGAACTTCAAGCTTGTCTACCAAGCCGTAGACAACAACTACTCCACTATCGACAAGCTTTTCGAATACCACATGGCAACCATGGGGAAGAAAATGCGCCCCTCCACCGTAAAGAACTACAAAGCCACAAGGACGCATCTGAAAAATTTCGTGCAGGTGCGATACCACATCACGGACTTCGACATCACAGCCATCGACCGCAACTTCGTCAACGAGTTCTATGCATACCTGCAAGGATTCATGAGAGAAGACAACGTGCGCAGATGCACCGAGAACGGAGCACGAAAGCACATGCAGCGCCTGAAGAAACTCCTGCGCATCGCCGCCACGAACGAATGGATTCCGCGAAACCCCGCCGACGGATTCAAATGGGAAAAACGCAAGACCGAAAGAGGATTCCTCAATGAAGAAGACCTGCTGAAGCTGACCGAAGCGAAACTTTCTCCAGCCCTTTCTATCGTAAGAGACTTGTTTCTCTTTTCAGTCTATACCGGTACCAGCTACATCGATATGACCACGCTCAATGCCGACAACCTCACCATCGGCATCGATTCCAGCCTTTGGCTCTGTTTTCACAGGCAGAAGACCGGGCAGCGTTGCGCTATTCCTTTATTGGAGCCAGCACTACAAATCATCAAGCGGTACGAAAACTACATGGAGGCAGACAAGAAGAAACGCCTTTTCCCAATGCCCACAAACCAAGTCGTGAACCGGGACCTGAAAAAGATTGCCCAAATATGCGGCATCGACAAGGAGATAACCTACCACATGGCCAGGCATTCGTTCGCAACCACCGTAACCCTATCGAACGGAATCCCCCTCGAAACCGTGTCGCGCATGTTAGGACACGCCAGCATCGCCACCACACAAATCTACGCAAAAATCGTAGACAAGAAGATACTCGACGACATGTCCGGGTTGAGGGCGAAATACGCGGTGCAGGAAATAAAGAAAAAACAATCAGTCTAACCCCTAAAAACAAAACAAT
>ULVE01036887.1_pt1 | contig 27587 bp, 28 predicted proteins | sample 1959161 | NCBI WGS metagenome assembly ULVE01 (sample SAMEA4835778, study PRJEB28245) | human gut metagenome | biome: gut microbiome; material: fecal sample | place: Denmark | collected 2008
TTGGAATCTTCGGGGTCGGCCGGAATCAGCAGCAGCTTTATTTCCTCTTCGAGTGCCGGGAGGGCGGATGTGGCTTCGTCCAGTTCTTCTTTGGCCATCTGGCGCAGCTCGTCGTCGTTTTCCGTGTCAAGCACCTGCCGCGCCTCCTCAATATTACCCAACAAATTCTTGTAATTACGCGTGGCGCCCACGAGTTTTTCAAGCTCTTTGTATTCTTTGGTAAGACGCACATAGCGTTTCATGTCGGCGATGACATCGGGGTCGGTGATGAGTGTACCTACCTCGGCAAATCTCGATTCAATGCCGTCGAGCCGTGAAAGCAGCGAGTTTTCAGACATTACTTATGTATGGTGGTCAAATTCGAATATAGTGGTCAAAATCGGTTGGGGAAACGTAGTTGCAAAGGTACGAATAAATCGCCATACTCGCCTGATGCTGTGAAAATATTTCTTAATTTCAGTCTGCGAATTGCTAATGTTAATTTGAAATATTAATTTTGCACCTTGAAATATACGGAATAAAAAATTCTCTATATATACAGATATTTAAGACACATGAACTTAACATTTGACAAACAGGACAATAACAAGGCCCTGCTGACTATCGATGTCGTGGAAAGCGACTACGCTGACAAGGTTAAGAAACAGCTGAAACGTCTCGGCACGACACACTCACTCCCCGGATTCCGTAAAGGACATGTTCCTTTCGGGATACTTGAGAAGCGTTTCGGCAAAGAAGTCGCATCTGACGTTATCAACAATGAGGTGTACGAAGCTTCTATCAAATATCTTCAGGACAACAAGATAGACATACTCGGTGCCCCGGTTCCTGTAGATGTCGTGGCTCTCGACCTTGACAATAAAAAAGACTATACATTCAAGTACGAGCTCGCTATAGCTCCCGCCCTTGATATCGAGGTTGACAAAAACGTAACACTCCCTTACTATACTATCACCGTCTCTGACGAGATGATCGACGAGCAGGACAAGGCTCTTTGCAAGCGGTTTGGCGCACAAGTGCCCGGTGAGGAATTTGAGTCTGATGCGCTTGTCAAAGGTAGCATCATGGAACTCAATGCCGACGGCACGGTAAAAGAAACAGAGGATGCCATACAGGTGGTGTCAGGCATCGTGGCTCCGATGTACTTCAAGGACAAGGCACAGGCCGACAAGTTTGCCGGCAAGAAGGTCGGTGACAAGGTGACATTCAACCCTTGGGCTACATGTGAGGGCGATGCCGCCGAACTCGCGTCGATGCTTCAGATCGATAAGGAGAAGGCTGCGGAAGTCAAGTCTGATTTCGAGCTTGCTATATCGGAAATCATCGTGCTCCGTCCGGCCGAACACAACGAGGAGTTCTACACCAACGTATTCGGCAAAGACAAGGTAAAGACCGAGGACGAATACCGCGCAGCCGTCAAGCAGATGATTGCCGACCAGCTCCGTGGCAATAGCGAGAACCTTTTCCAGGATGATGTGTACAAGTACTATACATCGCGTTATGCCGGCGATATAGTAGTGGCGGAGGATGTGCTTAAGAAATGGTACATGACAGTCAATAAGGAAGTCAACGAGGACAATATCGACAGCGTGTTCGCACAGCTCGTGCCAGACCTCAAATGGCAGCTCATCCGCGACAATATCGCTGAAAAGCTCGGTGTGAAAGTCGAGGAGGCCGACATGCTCCAGTTTGCAACGATGATGGCCCGCCAGCAGTTCGCCCAGTACGGCATGGCAAACCTCTCTGATGACGTGTATGCCGACTATGCGAAGCGTATGCTCGCCGACAAGGATTCCCGTTCGCGTATGGCACAGCAGGTAGGATTGATGAAGATATTCGAGGCTGTGCGTAACGCTGTCACTATCGACAGCAAGGATGTCACAATCGACGAGTTCAAGGCTCTCGTAGAGAAGCGCAATGGGCAGGCCGATGCCTGATTGAACCGACTAAGAAGCTGTAATGATATAAGAAGCTGTTTTGATGTATAAAACAGCCTTTTAGACAGACAAATACAACAAAGCAATGCCGGGGTTTCCGATTGTGAAGCCCCGGCATTGTTTTGTTTCAGCCCATGCATGAGCATCGCGCAGCGATGGAAGAGAGTTACGGGGCGGCATAAGCCCCGGTAACCGTTACCCACAAAATTTCGATGGTGTTCCAGACCCCCCCGGAACACCATCAGCCACATCCCCTATAGGAGGGTGTTGCGGAACTTCTAAGCAAAAGCCTATCGTGTAGCGATGAGAGGTAGTAGCCGGGGGGCGCGAGCCCACGGAGCCCGTGACCCACACAAGCAATACGACCGATTTATCGGTCGGTTGATTTTGTGGGAATCCATTTTGCGTGGGTTGCACCCATGTTTGTCTGGGGATTAGGCTCTTAGACCTGAAATATTTATATTATCCGTCAAATACTTATATTGATTTATCAAGGGATTAAGTAGCAGAATAATCACAAATAGCGATATAAAAACAGAAGGGAAATTAAATTGTAGGTAGGGGACAAGGATTCTTTCAGGTATGGTAAACGGCAGGCTAACAGTCGTAAAAAACGATGCGTCAGTAATAAAAATGTCATATAAAGACGTATAATATCAAACAAAAACAGTATTTTTGTGACGAGTTTGGCAGTGTGTCATTCTCAAACATAGTAGATAAAAGAGGCGTTATGTCTTCTTCTTGTGTGATTAAAGCTTAGGAACCTGAATATCACGAGTGCAAGAGTCGGCGTAATGGTCTCCACGCATACGGCGTGGGGCTGTTATTACCACATCTTCACTCATAGGTATTCCTAAGCACCTAATCACAGAGACGTGGCATACAGTTTCCACGCCTTCTGTGTGTAGTAACTCCGTAAGGAAACAGGCGGAATATATATTGAGTCATGAGAACCAGATTTTTTGTGTTGAGTCTTATGGTTGCTGTCATTCTTTCAGCTTGCAGTAACGGAAAAAAGATTGAAGGTTGGAATACCTCCTTGTTTGAATCAGTCGGGGCCCCATTTCTTAAACAACCTAAAAACTATCTTGAATTCCACGGTCCTTATGCCGACGGAAAGGACAACGAAGGCGTGTTTTTTTCTATCGAAACTGAAAACCACAAACAGAGTTTTGACTATCTGGAACAATGCGTAAAAGGTGTCCTTAAATATGCGGATACCGTATATGACCTTTCTGGAAATGGGCGTGACCGCAGTAAATTTACCATCGATTATGTACAGCAATACGCCGTAAACAAAAAAAATGTACGAATGAAAGGTTCGCAATGGGCAGGAGCTTACCATTACGACCTGATTTTTTCCAAAGACGGAAAATTTTTTGAATTCACAGGTGGTGTCGAAGTGTATAACAGCCACGAAAGAGCTTACTGCAAAATCGGATTTTGTCCGCTTCCTCATTTGTAAAAAATCTTCCTAACGAAACCAATTTAAAACTACAGCGATATGAAGAGCTTGTTAAGAATCACGATGTTGTTGGTCTCAACTGTAGTACTTGCTGTCATGGCTTCGTGCAGCTCCGAGCCCAATGATGTGTGGCTTTGTGGAAACCTTAGTGACGGTACGGCCGTTTACTGGATCAATGGCGAACAACATACGTTGGAATCTCCGGGAGGCGAAGCCGTAGCTTACGACATGGCCGTAGTGAACGGCGATGTCTATGTCGCCGGGCAGCTTAAACCAAAAGACCTGACAATGCAGGCCCGCGCCGCCTATTGGATAAATGGGAAAATACATCTGCTTACTGATGGCACTTATACCTCTTGCGCCAAAGCGGTCACCGTTACGGATGCAGGTGATGTAATCACTGCTGGCTACGCATACGACAGCCCTATGACACGTACACGCAGTTCGAAGTTTGAGTACACACATCGTCGCATGAGTGTGGCCAAATGCTGGAATAACAATACCGAACTTTATTCACTGACCGATGGAAAATGGGATGCCGCATGTGAAGATGTAATCATGTATGGCCCAAATATTTTATTGATGGGCTACGACCTTGAGCGCAATCGTTTTGAACGTTTCGTCGATCCATATTATCGCCAGCCAAGCATTTGGATTAATGGGAATCCATATAGAAAGAGCACGCCTAAAGGAGAGTGGGAACCGTTTTACGATGGATGCGGTGCTTTTTATACAGCCTGCTATAACGGCATCGATTTACGCATAGCAGGCTATTCCGACCATAATCTCGAAAGCTATGGTTTCCGCGCCTGCTATTGGGATGAACAGGGATGGGAGAAAGAATTGCCCGATTCATATAATGTGCGTATCACCGGTTCATGTACCGACTTGTCAGATTGGTATCTTTGCGGCACCAACGACGACAATCAAGGTATTTATTGGAAGAACGGAAAATCCGTCAAACTAACACCCGATGGTAGCCCTCTCACTTCATCGGCAGATGCTATCGCTGTTATACACGAAGATGTCTATGTCGCAGGCACCCATCAAGGACGGGGCGGTTATTGGCGCAACGGCGAATTCCAGCCGTTGGAAGCGAGTGTAGAAAACATGGTCGGTATTTATATAAAGGAGAAACAAAAATGAAAATAACCGGACAAATCATCTGGTTTATTAATGTTGTGTGCCCTATCAGCTTGCACCTCAATGGAACAGAGATTCTCTATCAAGAGTTCGATGGGTTGCCGCGTGCTGAGTTACACCGCAAAGGCAAAGATGGCAAATGGACTGTCTATAACGGAAGGACATGCAAATACGACAGTGATTTTATATATGGTAGCTATATGAAGCACTTAACCTTGCCGAAATAAATGGCGGCAGAAACTATTATTCGCAATTGAAAGCCAATTGTAAGCGATATGGCAACAAACTGTAAACCTATAAAATTGACGTGGAAATGAACAAGAAAGTAATTATAGGACTCGTCCTACTAATAATAGGTGTTATGTGTGCCCTGTATGGGCATAGTATGGAGAATGATAAAGGTTACCAATTCGCCTTGGCGTTGGGGCATCGCGGTAGCCCAGCTCCAGTAATATTTATGATGGGTGGCGTATTGATGGCAACAACTGGGTTGATACTGATATTGATTGGTGCCTTTTCCTCAGACGGATCGACACAGCCGGTTGTGGTTGTGGAGAGCCAGGAAGAGCGGCAGGAACGCTTGCACAGGGAAGCCGAACAGCGTCGGCTGCGAGAGGAAGAGTTGCTCAGGCAACGTAGGGAGAAAGAACAGCAAGAAGAAGAGGCTCGAAAAAGGCGAATCGAGTTTTGGCGTCGCCACCGTATTCACATCATAAGCGCCATTGCTGCTGTAGTGATTTGCATTATAGCGGGATGTGTTGTGGCACACATATCAAATGAGCGTAGTAGGCTCCAAGCCGAACGGGAACGGCAAGAACAATACGAACGCCAATTGCAAGAAAAAGCTCGACGCGATGAGGCTCAACGTCAAGCGCGTGAAGCTGAACGGCAACGTCAGTTGGGGGCTGAAGAACAGGCGCGTAAGGAAGCGATTGAAACCAAACGCCGTCAGGCTGCAGCGACCGAAGCTGCCAAACGTGAAATAGAGGAGCGCCATAAACGAGGCATCTACCGCGTGGGCGAATACTATGAAGTGGGGGATGTACGTGGCGTTGTTTTCAGTACGGACGAAACCGGGCAGCACGGCAAGATTCTTTCGGTGAAACAAAGAGAAGATATATCGTGGAATCTGGCCTCCGACTATTATGCAGGGTGGTCATTGCCTTCCCAAGAGGAGATAAAGGTCATAATGGCGAATAAAACCGCCATAAATAAAACCTTGAAAAGTGCAGGACATCCCATCATAGAGGAGAAGGACTATTGGCTTGAAGATCATTGGGGAAGTGTGGTCTATTATTATGATAGATACGGTGGTCAGATTCGGAACTGTTCCAAAACTGATGTGAGGTCACAACCTTATGAGAAGCATGCACGTTGGGTCCGCAAATATTGAAAAACGATACACTTAATTTATGGCAACAATAAGATTTATAAGAAACGCTTTTTTGACAATCTTGCTGGGTGTTACCTTAGCAATGTGCAGCCGCCGGCCGGATCCCGTAGAATATAACGGGCATACCTACATCGATCTGGGACTGCCCAGCGGCACAAAATGGGCTACTTGCAATTTAGGAGCCGCAAGCCCCGAAGATTACGGTGATTATTACAGTTGGAGTGAGACCCGACCTCATAACGAGAATACTCTTAATGAAGGGCTTTGGCATGAAAACGAATTGGGAATACTAAGGAGGCATGGCGCCATTGATGAGTATGAGAATCTAACCGCCGGTTATGACGCTGCCACGGCTAATTGGGGCGGGAAGTGGCGTATGCCCACCAGGGCGGAGTTTGAAGAGTTGCGCAGAGAGTGCACAACAGAGACGCACGAAGATTATGTCCTGTTTACCGGCCCCAACGGCAATTCCATTATCCTGCCTTTTGCCGGATCAAAGGAACAGAGCATATTCAGACTAACTTACGACATCATTGGAGGCAGGATTGGTCATTATTGGACCTCATCGGCAGACAATTGGCATCATCTCTCTTGTTATTATTATGCATTGAAATCGCATGATATTTGTAAAAGCTCCAGTCATATGGGCTACTCTGTACGGCCTGTATGTGATTAAACAGCAATAGTATTCCGTGGTTCTGCAACACTTCCTTGCGAAAACCTAAACTTATATACGCACTGCGGCTGTGTAAAAACGAGATTTTGGGGTGGGGCGATGGGCATCAGAACGGGGCGGTCTCGTTGGGATCTGTCGGGGTCAGGTTGGCGGTGCCGCCGTTGAACGGGGTGGCTCCTACGTTGCCGAAACCGTCGTCCGAGTTCATGCGGCTGCCTACGGTAGTTGCCGCAAACGTAGTGTCGTCCTCCCAGTTTTCAAACCGTGCGAATTTGGCTCTGAACCGCATTTTCACATCGTCTACTCGACCGCTACGGTGTTTAGCCACGATAAATTCGGCAAGACCTCGGATGTCGTTGCCTGATGCATCCACCCCCGAACGCAGATAGTATTCAGGGCGGTGTATGAAGCACACTATGTCGGCATCCTGCTCTATGGCACCGGACTCGCGAAGGTCGCTCAGTTGTGGACGCTTCCCGGCGGCACTGTCGCCACGCGACTCTACCGAGCGGTTGAGCTGGGATAACGCCACGATGGGTATGTCGAGTTCTTTGGCTAACTGCTTGAGATTGCGGGAAATCATGCTCACCTCCTGTTCGCGTGACCCGAATTTCATCCCCGATGCATTCATGAGCTGCAGGTAGTCGATGATGATGAATTTCACTTGATGCTCCCTGACGAGGCGGCGGGCTTTGGTGCGCAGCTCGAATATGGACAGGGATGCCGTGTCGTCGATATATAGGGGTGCTCCGTAGAGTTTTTTGATTCGTCCCATCAGCTGGTCCCACTCCATCTGGGTGAGCTGCCCGCTCTTGATTTTTTCACCCTCGAGTTCGGTCACATTGCTTATCAGACGGTTGACAAGCTGCACCTTGCTCATTTCGAGCGAGAATACAGCCACCGGGGTATTGTAATCCACTGCCATGTTTCTGGCCATAGACAACACGAAGGCGGTTTTGCCCATGGCCGGGCGAGCGGCTATGATTATGAGGTCGGAATTTTGCCATCCCGATGTCAGTTCGTCAAGTTTGTGGAATCCTGATTGCAACCCGGAAAGGCCTGATGTGCGGTTGGCTGCTGTCTGTATGGTCTCTATTGCCTGGGATATCACCGGGTCGATCTGCACAACATCCTTTTTGACATTGCGTTGCGAGATTTCAAAGAGTTTCCCCTCGGCTTCCTGAAGCAGATCTTCGACATCGTTGCTTTCGTCGAAAGCCATCTGCTCGATGCGTGACGCAAACGAAATCAGTTCTCGCGCAAGGTACTTCTGGCTGATGATGCGCGAATGGAACTCCACGTGTGCCGCCGAGGTGACGCGTGTGGTCAGTTCGGTTATCCGCAGAGCGCCTCCGGCTTTGTCGAGGTTGCCGTCAAGCCGCAGACGCTCTGTGACAGTCAGCATGTCGATAGGCTGCTGTGACGCGCCAAGATGCTGTATGGCCTCATAGATTACCTGGTTTTCCGGCTCATAGAAGCTTTCCGGCTTAAGCAGGTCGCATACGATGGTGTAAGCGTCCTTTTCGAGCATCAGCGCACCCAGCACAGCCTCTTCGAGCTCCTTGTCCCGTGGCGCTTTGCGTCCGGCAATCTCTGCTATGGCCTGGGCCTCGATGTTGTTTGGTCCTTTCTTGTTGTAGTCGGGTTTTGACCTGTTGGGTTTGAAATCTCCGGGCATATGGGCAAATTATTATATTGCAAATTTAGCGAATAAAGTCGTAACTTTGTCAGCAGATGATAACTTTCCCTAACGCTAAAATCAACCTTGGCCTTTATATAGGCAAGACTCTGCCTAACGGGTTCCATGAGATAGTCACAGCCATGGTGCCTGTCGACTGGTGCGACATACTTGAGATGGTTCCCTCGTCGACAGGAGAAACCACGCTGACTGTCACCGGGCATTCGCTGCCATGCCCGGCGGAGAAAAATCTGGTGATGAAGGCTTACAGGATATTTAAAGAGGCATATCCTCCGGCTCCGGCAGTAGAAATACACCTGCATAAGGAGATTCCCGATGGCGCGGGTATGGGGGGAGGTTCGAGCGATGCCGCGTTTGCGCTGAAGCTCTTGAATGATATGACGGGGCATCCGTTTGACCTTGACCAACTTGCAGAGATGGCTGCCAAAGTGGGGAGCGATTGCCCTTTTTTCATCTACAACAGACCCATGCTGGCTACAGGTACGGGCACTACGCTTACGGAACTGGATTTGCCAGTTGGGCAACTCGCCAACCTGCTCATCATCAAGCCGCAAGGCAGCGTGTCCACAGCCGAGGCTTATGCTGAGGCGCGGTCGAGCTGTCGCACAGCCGAAGAATTGACGGAGACTCTGACAGCTCCCGATGGCATCGGCTCATGGGCTGACAGGTTAGGGAACGATTTTACTTCGTCGGTCGCGGCAAAAGTCCCGGATGTCTCCGAGGCAATCCGCTGGCTTAAGTCCCATGGGGCGGTATATGCCGAGATGACCGGCAGCGGCTCTGCCGTTTTTGGCATATTCCCGACTGACATTTTGACAGACGGGATAAAGGGGCTTCCGAGAGGAGTACGCTGGCATAAGTGCGGAGTATTGACACAGTGAACGTTATAATCCGATTGATTGTTATCTGATTAGATGCTCTGATTATATGAGGCATAAGCACTACTGCCGTCATTTTCAAGCATATTTGGCAACCAATTTGTTATATATACTTTAAATAATGTCAAAGAATAAACGAAACAAGCAGAATATGAGCGCAGATCACGATAAAAAAGAAAATCGTCCCTCCGATGTCGAGCAACCAGAAATCATGGATGACCTTCAGCAGGCCGACGGCCAGGAAATCTCAGAGGAAGCCAATGCGGAACTTAACGCCGAACTTACGGAAGTAGAGATTTTACAAAAAAAATATGACGAGACGGCTGCCGCTCTTGAAAAGGAGAAGAATGAATACCTTTTCCTGATGGCGGAGTTTGACAATTTCCGCAAGCGCAATGTCAAAGAGAGAGGAGAATTAATCAAAAACGCTTCGGAATCGGTTATGAAGCAGCTCCTCCCCATTGTCGACGATATGGAACGCGGTCTGGAAGCTACGAAAGATGCTGAAGACCCCAATGCTATCCGTGAAGGTATGCAGCTTATCTACAATAAGTTAGTGAAGATGCTTGAGCATAATGGTGTCAAAGCCATTGAAAGTACAGGAGCTGATTTCAACCCTGAGCTGCATGATGCGATAGCCATGGTGCCGGTCGACGACGAGTCCCTGAAGGGCAAAGTGATTGATACTCCCACCAAAGGCTATATGATTAATGATAAAGTGTTACGTCATGCAAAAGTGGCTGTAGGCCAATAACGACAATCACCCAATGAGCAATAAAAGAGATTATTACGAAGTGCTTGGCGTCCAGAAAAACGCTACAGCTGACGAACTTAAGAAAGCATATCGCAAACTCGCGCTGAAATATCACCCCGACCGTAATCCGGGTGACAAAGAGGCAGAGGAAAAGTTCAAGGAGGCCGCTGAGGCGTATGATGTGTTGTCAGATGCCGACAAACGCGCCCGATATGACCAGTTTGGCCACAATATGGGTCCGCAGGGATTCCCTGGCGGAGGTGGCGGCTTCTCATCAGCCGGCGGGTGGTCGATGGAGGATATTTTCAGCCATTTTGGCGATATATTCGGAGGTTCGTTTGGCGGTATGGGCGGTTTTGAAGGTGCCGGCGGACGTTCGCGCACCAACCGCACGAGGATGCGTCGAGGAAGCGACCTGCGCATTAAGGTCAAGCTTTCACTCGAGGATATTGCCAAGGGTGTGACCAAGACGCTTAAAATTCCAACTCTCGTAAAGTGCGACTATTGTAACGGCACCGGTGCAAAGGATGGCAAGGCATTTAGCACATGTTCGACCTGCAACGGTACAGGAACCGTAATTACGACGCAGCGTACGCCTTTCGGTACCATGCAAAGCGAGACCGGGTGTCCGCATTGCCATGGAGAGGGCAAAATCATCACAGAGAAATGTCCTCACTGCAATGGCGAGGGAGTGGTGCGTAAAGAGCAGCAGATTACATTCTCCATACCGGCCGGCGTGTCTGACGGTCAGGTGTTGACCGTTCAGGGCAAAGGCAATGCAGCGCGTCATGGCGGCATCAACGGAGACTTGCTGGTGGTAATCGAGGAGATTAAACACCCGGAGCTGATCCGTGACGGCAACGATGTGATATATAATCTTATGCTTGATTTCCCCACGGCTGTCCTCGGCGGCAGCGTGGATGTCCCTACTATCACAGGACGCGCACGTCTGAAAATCGCTCCCGGCACACAGCCAGGAAAGGTGTTGCGTCTGCGTGGCAAAGGACTCCCGTCCACCGAAGGCTACGGTACAGGCGACGAGCTGGTCAATGTGATGGTCTATGTGCCTGAAAATCTGACATCTGACGAAAAAGCGGCTTTTGAAAAACTTCAGGGGTCACCCAATATGAAAGCCTCCCAGTCGACCAAGGAGCGTATTTTCAGCAAACTGCGGCACGTATTCGACTGACATGCGCTAAATTTAGATAAGTAATACAATTCATCATACACTCACACAATGAAAATCCTTATTACGGGTTGTAACGGACAGCTTGGCACCGAGATGCGTAATGTCCTTGAGGGAAAAATGCCCGGTAAAACCATTTATACCGATGTAGCCGAGCTTGACCTTACCGATGCTGAGGCTGTCAAATCGTTTGTTACGGCGAACGACATCACCCATATTGTCAATTGCGCTGCTTATACTGCGGTCGACAAGGCAGAGTCAGACCAAGGCCTTTGCTCACGTATCAATGTCGATGCCGTAAAAAATATCGCCGATGCGGCCTACGAGCAAGGGGCAAAGGTGGTGCATGTCTCGACAGACTATGTGTTTGACGGGACTGGCCACACTCCCTACAAAGAATCGGATGCTGTACATCCTGTAAGCCACTATGGTGTGTCGAAGCGTCAGGGGGAGGCTACACTGTTGGCTCTGCTTCCCGAAAGCGTGATAGTGCGCACGGCTTGGCTCTACTCGCCCTATGGTAACAATTTTGTAAAGACTATGCGCCGTCTCGGCAAAGAAAGGTCTGAGCTGGGGGTAGTGGCCGATCAAATCGGTACTCCGACTGCCGCCCGCGACCTTGCAGAGGCGATATATGCCATACTGACAGCCCCTCAGTGGATGCCGGGCATATACCATTTCACTGACGAAGGGGCTGCGTCATGGTATGATTTTACCAAGGCGATACACCGCATAAGCGGCATAACGGGATGCAATGTCAAGCCTATCACCACGGCAGACTATCCCACGCCGGCCACACGCCCGGCATATTCGATACTTGACAAGTCGAAAATCAAGAAGACATTCGGTATAACCATCCCGCACTGGGAGGAGAGCTTGGTCAAATGCATACAGACACTTGACCGGATGGAATCTGAATGACCGGCTGCGCAAGTGCCAATCATAAGTTAGTATCCACTTAATTAAGTCATAAAAAAATCCTGATAAAAAGTAGTGTCACAGCTAACAGACGAGATATCACGCCGACGCACATTTGCCATCATATCGCATCCTGATGCTGGTAAAACGACGCTCACCGAGAAGTTGCTGCTTTTCGGTGGTGCAATACACATAGCAGGTGCTGTGAAGTCAAACAAAATCAAGAAGACCGCCACAAGCGACTGGATGGAGATAGAGAAGCAGCGCGGCATTTCCGTTGCAACCTCTGTCATGGGTTTCAATTACGGAGATTACAAAATCAACATACTCGACACTCCGGGACACCAGGACTTTGCTGAAGATACTTATCGCACATTGACTGCGGTCGACAGTGTTATAATCGTTGTCGACGTGGCCAAGGGCGTGGAGCAGCAGACACGGAAACTTATGGAGGTGTGCCGGATGCGTAACACCCCGGTTATAATTTTCGTCAATAAGCTTGACCGGGAGGGACGTGACCCGTTCGACATCCTTGACGAGTTGGAAAAGGAGCTGAAAATATCTGTTCGCCCGTTGAGTTGGCCTATCAACATTGGAGCCAAGTTCAAAGGGGTCTACAATATATTCGAACATTCGCTGGATTTGTTTACTCCCGACAAGCAGAGAGTCAGCGAACGTGTGGAGATAGATTCCATCGATGACAGCCGCATAGACGAAGCGGTAGGGGAGGTGGATGCTGCGAAACTGCGCGAGGACATCGAGCTCATTGACGGTGTGTATCCCGAATTTGATGAGACGGAATATCTTCAGGGGATGGTCGCTCCCGTATTCTTCGGGTCGGCTCTTAACACCTTTGGGGTCAAGGAGCTGCTTGACTGTTTCGTGAAAATCGCGCCTGCCCCCAAACCGGTAAAGGCCGAAGAACGTGAAATATTGCCTGAAGAAGAGAAATTTACAGGATTCGTGTTCAAAATACATGCGAATATGGATCCGAGTCACCGTAGCTGTATCGCTTTCGTTAAAGTCTGCTCGGGAAAGTTTGAGCGCAATGCGCCGTATCTCCATGTCCGCTCTGGCAAGACCATGAAATTCGCTGCGCCGACAGCCTTTATGGCTCAGAAGAAAAACATAGTCGATGAGGCTTATCCGGGCGATATTGTCGGTATTCCCGATACGGGCAACTTCAAGATTGGCGATACGCTTACATCCGGGGAGCAGCTGCATTTCAAGGGGCTTCCGTCGTTCTCGCCAGAAATGTTCAAGTACATCGAGAACACCGATCCCATGAAATCCAAGCAGCTTGAGAAAGGCATCAAGCAGCTTATGGACGAGGGCGTGGCTCAGCTGTTCGTCAACCAGTTCAACGGACGCAAGATTATCGGCACGGTCGGCCAGCTGCAGTTTGAAGTCATACAGTACCGTCTGCTTCACGAGTACGGGGCGCAGTGCCGTTGGGAACCCATCTCTCTGACAAAGGCCTGTTGGATAGAGAGCGACAACCGTGAGCAGCTCGAATCGTTCAAAAAGCGCAAGCATCAGTTCATGGCCGTCGACCGTGACGGACGGGACGTGTTCCTCGCCGACAGCGGTTACGTCCTCACCATGGCCCAGCAGGACTTTCCCGACATCCGCTTCCATTTCTCCTCGGAGTTTTAGGCTGGCTTGGGCTTAACGGATATATTCAAGACAACATGTTTGATATGTCGTGTTATTTGCATGTTGTCTTGAATATTGTATGCCACCATCTGTTTGGTGTATTTCGTCAGGGCAATAATGGAGAGCGGCGACTTGATTGCCGTCTTGGTTTCGGGGGTAATCGGCTCTATCTTCAGTTGAGCCAGCCGCTGTTTCACCGCTTCAAGACTGTCAAAATTGAGCGGAGAGACATTTAGTTTTATCTCCAACAGCCCTCTTCTGTATCGCCTTTTCAAGCCTGTCCGCATATTTGTCGTCCCAATCCTGCGATGCCTTTTTCACTGCCGCATCAAGGTCGAAGAATATCGGGAAAGTAATTCCGTTGTCGTTTGCTACCATATCTGAATTTTATGCTGTAAAACACATCTTTGTTTTCGGCTTTTCTCAAAAGTTTTTGGTTAATTTGCAGATTGAATCATGCTATTATGAGTTTCAATTTCGGAGGTTTCTTGTTCTTCAATGCGCTTTGTGACCTGTTTAACAAACTCACGGAAGCTGACACGGCATCCCAAAATGACGGGATGTCTTTTTCTCACAAAAAGCAACGGCAAAGAGACATTGGCAATGGCATCGCCATTATTGTGGCGGTCATAATAGCCGTACTCCTATTTTGGTAGCACTTTCCCAACATGCCAAGTATTGTGAAAGCGGCTAAAAATATCTTAGAGAGTAGTCTATCCATAATCACAAAGAGCCGAGAGCCACGCACCCGGCATCGGGTACGCGGCTCTCGGCTCTGTTGCAAATATAATCATATTCCTTTAGATACGCAATAAATCCGAAAGCATTGCTCACAGTTTTCGCCCTGCGCCCTTTCCCGTCGGCGTGATGTGACAAAGAGGAGCTACAGCCGCAGCCCCTGGCACTTCATTGCGCGCGAGGTCTTGGCGAACACCATCTCCGTCCCCTCCATGTCCTGATTCGGAAAAATGATTGATTATTGGTGGAATATGTGTGTGGTTGATGGACTCTGGAATGACTATATTATGACGGCCAAAATAATCTGACGGTAGTAGCTGAGGATGTGCGGAGGTCGTAGATGTAGGCGTTTGGCAGGGTAGGAGGGAGAAGGTGGAAGGGATGTGTGCTGATGGCGGCGTGGCATTTCTCGGCGATTCCGCCGTCCGCTTCTCTGAGAGTGTTGACGATGTCGGGGAGTGAATCGGCTGCGCAGAAAAATATTATGCCGTTGATGAAGCATGTCTCGGAAAGCTCGCTGTCGACGGGGATGACTGACAGTTGTCCTGAAGGCTCCAGCTTCACGATTTGATTGTATCGCACGGCATCGGGGAGGATTACTGCGCTTGCCAGCAGTTTCTTATTCATCTACTTCGGATTCTGGCCTTTGTTAGCAGACGCAAACGGATTGCGTGTACGCATGATGGTTATTGAGTCGATGGCCATAACCTCATTGCGCGGCTGTGGGCGGTAACTGATGGAGATGGTGACTTTTGATGCGAATTTAGCAGTGTCTACGCTTAATTTCATGGTATGCCATCCGACGGTGCCGAACTGGCGGTGTACCATGTCGTTAGTGTCGTCACCGTAAAGTATGGCGGCGGTGACTTCTACTGGTCCACGGTTGTCAGTGGTGCGGAAACGCAGATTGTACTCGTCTCCGTCCTCCCAGTACCTGTCACGAGAAAGCACTGCAGTGACGGGTTTGTTGAAAAGCCGGGTATGGAAATAACGCGGTTGGAGGTCACGCCACACTATCGCCGAGTCGCCTTCCACATTGCCATAGGAGCCGAAGTCCATGGATTGGCCTGGAGAAACTTTGATGCCAGCAAGCCGCTTGTCAAGGATGTCGATTACTTCTTCATAGACCTCCTGGTATTTATCGATATTGTATCCGTACCATGCGAGGGAGGTGTCCATCGTGGCTGCGTCAATGCCGTGTTTGAGATATACCGACTGTCGTAATGTTATCTTTGCGGAGTCGCCTTTATAGTTATTATAGTCCTGCTCTATCACTCCTTCTGCCTCATGGATGTCGGCGAGTACCGCAGCCATGTCGTGGGTCGACAGCACATTGTCCGGGCGGTTGGAGCAGCCGGTCAATGTTACTGAAACCAATAGCATCGCCACATATAAGCAGCATAGGCAGTGACTGAAACGCATGTAGAAAACAGGGGGGCTTACTCCTTGTGGTAGAAAAATTTATTATAGAAGATAATAAGAGCTATGAACCCGACAGAGATGGCTGTGTCAGCAATGTTGAAAATCGGCTGGAAAAACAGGAAGTGGCTGCCTCCGATAAATGGAACCCATGACGGCCAGTCAAAACTGAACAGAGGGAAGTACAGCATGTCGACGACCTTGCCCATCAGAAACGGGGCATAACCGCCACCGTCGGGCAGCATGACTGCTGTCGCAGGGGGCATCGGATTGTCGAATATCAGGCCATAGAACATGCAGTCTATGATATTACCGGCGGCTCCGGCGGCTATCAGAGCCAGACATGCCACCAATCCTTTGGAGACATCGGCACGGTTACGTATCTTCAGGATATAGTACACCACACCTGCTGCCACGACGATACGAAACAGGGTGAGAAATATTTTGCTTCCAAGCTCTATCCCGAATGCCATGCCGTTGTTCTCGACAAACAGTAGTTGGAACCATGAAGCAAACCGGATGGATTCACCGAGATACATATTGGTCTTGACCCATATCTTCAGCGTCTGGTCTATGATGATGACAAGGATGATGATAAGAGCTGCAAGACGGCCTTTTGTCAATGTCATAAAGTAATGTTTGGGGTTCTCTCTGATATGAGGTAGGCTTTTATTTCTTCTGCTTTACTTCGATGCACAGAGTGGCATGGGGTACAGCACGAAGACGCTCCTTGGGTATCAGTTTGCCTGTCTCACGGCAGATGCCGTAAGTCTTGTTCTCGATGCGGACGAGCGCAGCCTGAAGGTTTTGTATAAATTTCATCTGCCGTTCGGCCAAGCGTCCTGAAGCCTCCTTGCTGAGGGTGCTTGCGCCTTCTTCAAGGACCTTGAATGTCGGAGATGTATCGGCTATGTCGTTGCCGTCCGAATTGGTTACATCGGCTTTAAGCAGATTGTACTCTTTTTTTGCTTTTTCAAGCTTGGCGAGAATCAGTTCCTTGAATTCCTGTAGGTCTTCGTCGGAATAGCGTGTTTTTTCACTCATAATGCGCAGGTTAAGTTATTGAACTGATTAAGTTTATTCAGAGGTATGTTTATTATAAGGTGGTATGGATATGCAAATATTTGTGGGCATCAACGGGTGATGCTCACAAATATGTCGTTTTCATCTATTTCGAGGGTTTCAGCATCTTGGTCGTTTTTATCTACACTGCCCACTTTGAGCGTCGATGCAAGAATCTGACGGCTGATAAATTCGTTGAAGTCCCGGACCGCGTCGGCCATGTCTCCCTCGGCATCCACGACTACTTTGATACGATCCGTGATATTGTAGTCACGGTTTTTGCGGATGTTCTGTATGCGGTTGACCAATTCGCGGGCGAGTCCTTCGCGTTTCAATTCCGGGGTGACAGTAACATCGAGCGCGATAGTGACGTTGCCCTCATTGGCAACGAGCCATCCGGGTATATCTTCCGAAATAACCTCCACATCGGCCAGATCGACAGGCTTTAGGTTCCCGTTGATATCAAGCATTATCGACTCTTCGCGTTCGAGCTCTGCTATCTGAGTCTGCGTCATCTGCTGGATTGCAGAGGCTACGAGTTTCATCTCTTTGCCGTGCTTCGGGCCGAGTTTTTTGAAGTCGGGCTTGACACGCTTTACAAGGATTCCTTCGCTGTTATCTGCTATTTTTATCTCCTTTACATTGACCTCCGAACGTATCAGGTCGGAGACGGCTTCAACAGCCTGACGCTGCCCGTCATCCACTACGGGAATCATGATGGAGGTGAGCGGCTGACGCACTTTGATATTGACATTGCGGCGCAGAGCGAGTACCATCGACGTGATGGTCTGTGCGGTTTTCATGTTTTTTTCAAGTCGCTTGTCGATCAAGCTTTCATCGGCTGTGGGGAAATCGGCAAGGTGTACGCTTGTCGCATTGTCGCCCTTGATGACAGATGTCAAATCAAGATATAGCTGGTCGGCATAGAACGGAGCGATTGGTGCAATAAGCAGGGCCACCGTTTCCAAGCATGTGTAGAGGGTCTGGAATGCCGCGAGCTTATCGTCAGTCATCTCTCCTCCCCAGAATCGTTTGCGGTTAAGCCGCACATACCAGTTAGAAAGATTGTCATTGACAAACTCGTTGATAGCACGGGCTGCTTTGGTGGGTTCATAGTCCTCAAGCGCGCTGTCGACATCCTGTATCAGGGTATTGAGCAGCGAGATAATCCAGCGGTCTATTTCAGGACGTTTTTCCATCGGCACTTGCGGCTGCGCGTTGTCGAAGTTGTCGACATTGGCATAGAGGGCAAAGAAGCCGTAGGTGTTATGGAGCGTGGCGAACAGTTTGCGTGATACTTCTTTGACTCCGTTGATGTCAAATTTCAGGTTGTCCCACGGCGACGAGTTAGCTATCATGTACCAGCGCAGCGGGTCGCTGCCTGTCTGTTCGATAGCCTCAAACGGATTGACTGCATTGCCGAGGCGTTTCGACATCTTGTTTCCATCCTTGTCAAGCACAAGGCCGTTAGACACCACCGCCTTATAGGCGACAGAGTCGAATACCATGCCGGCAATGGCGTGGAGAGTAAAGAACCATCCGCGAGTCTGGTCTACGCCCTCTGCTATGAAGTCGGCCGGATAGAGACGGCGGCTGTCAAGTCCCTCTTTGTTTTCAAACGGATAGTGGATCTGAGCATACGGCATAGAACCGCTGTCAAACCATACGTCTATCAGGTCCGTCTCGCGCTTCATCGGCTTGCCGCTTGCGCTGAGGAGGATAATGTCGTCGACATAGGGGCGGTGCAGGTCTATACGCTCATAGTTCTCTTTGGAGTAATCTCCCGGGACGAAGCCTTTATCCTTGTAAGGATTGGATGCCATGAGGCCGGCTGAGACAGATTTCTCGATTTCGTCATAGAGCTGCTGGACACTTTCGATACATATTTCCTCCGTGCCGTCCTCGGTGCGCCATATCGGGAGCGGGGTTCCCCAGTAGCGGCTGCGTGACAGGTTCCAGTCCTGGAGGTTTTCCAGCCATTTGCCGAAACGCCCCGAGCCGGTTGACTCCGGTTTCCACTTGATAGTCTTGTTAAGCTCCATCAGCCGCTCACGCACTGCGGTGGTGCGGATAAACCAGCTGTCGAGAGGGTAGTAGAGTACAGGTTTGTCCGTGCGCCAGCAGTGGGGATAGCTGTGCACGTGCTTTTCTATCTTGAATACGCGGTCTTGCTGCTTGAGCCACATGCACAGTTCGATATCGAGGGTTTCCTTCTGGTCGCCATCCTCGGCAGGGTCGAAGGCATTTTTGACATATTTGCCCGCCCATGGGGTGTAAGCCTCCGTGTCGACACGTTCGCTGACGAAATCCGGGTCGAGGTCCTCGATGCGGTAGAAACGTCCGGTGGGGTCCACCATGGGACGCTGGTTGCCGTCCTTGTCGGTCAAGAGCATAGCGGGTACGCCGTTGAGTTTGCTGACGCGGTTGTCATCGGCTCCGAATGTGCCGGCTATGTGTACGATGCCCGTACCGTCGTCGGTGGTCACGTAGTCGCCTGGGATGACTCTGAACGCTCCCTCGCCGGGGTTGACCCATGGCATGAGCTGCTTGTAGGTCATGCCTACAAACTCTTTGCCATCTACTGTGGCCACCACCTGATAGGGTATCAGCTTGCCGCCGTCATAGTCCTCGAGCTTCATGTCGGCCGCCTTGGGGTTGAAGTAGCTGCCCATGAGCGCATCGGCGAGTACGACGGTGATTTTAGCTCCCGAATAGGGATTGTAAGTACGTACTATATTGTATTTGATAGATGGACCTACGGCCAGTGCGCAGTTGCTCGGCAGCGTCCACGGGGTAGTGGTCCATGCGAGGAAATATGCCGTACCCCATCCTGACATATCGGCTGTCGGGTCGATGATTTCAAATTCGGCGGTGCATGTGGTGTCTTTCACATCACGGTAGCATCCCGGCTGGTTAAGCTCATGGGTGCTGAGGCCGGTACCTGCTGCCGGTGAATAGGGCTGGATGGTGTAGCCCTTGTAAAGATACCCTTTTTTGTAGAGCTGGTTAAGCAGCCACCATACACTTTCGATATACCTGTTGTCGTAGGTGATGTAGGGGTTCTGCATGTCTACCCAGTAGCCCATGCGGTCGGTGAGCGTCTCCCATTCGCGGGTGAATTTCATCACCTCGCGGCGGCAGGCCGCATTATAGTCGTCTACGGATATTTTTTTGCCTATATCCTCCTTGGTGATACCGAGCGATTTCTCCACTCCGAGCTCTACGGGCAGTCCGTGGGTGTCCCATCCGGCCTTGCGCATGACCTGAAAGCCCTTCATGGTCTTGAAACGGCAGAATATGTCCTTGATGGTGCGGGCCATGACGTGATGTATGCCTGGCATACCGTTGGCCGATGGAGGTCCTTCAAAAAACACGAACGATGGGCAGCCTTCACGCTGCTTGAGGGTCTTCTGGAATAGCCCCTCCTCTTTCCAGCGGGCTAATTGCTGCTTGTTTATGTCCGAAAGGTTGAATTTGTCGTAGACGTTGTATTTCTTGTCCATATATCATCAGATTGGAAGCTCGTGGCTTTCTCATTGTTGACCGAAAGCATACCGGGTATCAATCAGTCTTAAGGGGGTATTTTTAGCACCGCAAATTTAGGAAATATTCCTATGATATGCAATATGACTATATCAAGTGTGGAAAATGGGCATATCGTCTGAAAAAATTATTAAATTTGCATAAATGTTTAAGCCTTTTTCCCTCAATATCCGCGGGCGGCTTGTAGAATATGTCCGTCCGGCCATAATGGGTATCATCAATGTTACCCCTGACTCGTTCTATGCCGGTTCGCGCACGAAGTCTGACGAGATAGGGCGGCGTGTGCTTGAGATGATAGCCGACGGGGCGGACATGATCGATATCGGGGCATATTCGTCACGTCCGGGTGCCGCTGAGGTGAGCGAATCGGAGGAGATCGACCGGCTGGCTGCAGGTATGGCTGCATTGCGGGCTGTCGCCCCGGATGTGGTTGTGTCGGTCGATACTTTCCGCTCATCGGTGGCTAAGGCGGCTGTAGAGGATATGGATGTCGATATTGTCAACGATATTTCGGGCGGCGACCTTGACGATACCATGTTTGACACAGTAGAGTCGCTCGGCGTTCCGTATATGCTGATGCACATGCGCGGCACCCCTGCCGATATGCAGGCTCTGACCGATTATCCCGACGGTGTGACCGCTGAAGTGCTTCGCAGCATTTCGGTCAAGTTGCGCGAACTCCGGCTCAGAGGTGTCAACGACGTGATAGTCGACCCCGGATTCGGATTCGCCAAGACCTTGGAACAGAACTACCGTCTGATGGCGGATCTGCCTTTGTTCGCCGAGCTGCTTGATGCCCCCGTATTAGTGGGCATATCGCGCAAATCCATGATTACAAAGGCGTTGGGTGTAGAGCCTGTGGATGCCCTCAACGGCACTACCGCGCTTAATACCATAGCGTTGCTTAAAGGGGCGCAGATATTAAGGGTGCATGATGTGAAGGCTTGCTCTGAGGCCGTCAGGATTGTATCCATGTTACCGCAATCGTGAATATAACCGTTTATGGAACCCTTCGGATTAAGAGATGCCTTTGATATAGCGATAGTAGGTCTGCTGCTTTTCTACCTCTACAGGATAATGAAAGAGAGCGGCACGATAAATATCTTTATCGGTGTGCTCTCGTTTATCGTGGTGTGGGTATTCACCTCCCAGATATTGGAGATGAAGCTCATGGGCACGATTCTTGACAAGTTCATGAGCATCGGTCTGCTGGTGCTCGTGATACTATTCCAGGACCAGATCAAGCGGTTCCTTGTGGAGGTCGGCGACCATAAGCGGTGGCGGTTTCTGCATGATTTTTTCAAGCACCACCGCAAAGCCGAGGAGTATTCCGACAGCAAGCAGTATGTGCTTCCCATCGTCTACGCCTGCATGAGCATGGCCAAGAGCAAGACCGGAGCATTGATAGTGTTGCGGCAGGGTATGCCTCTTGACCAGTACGAGAAGAGCGGCGATACAATAGACGCGCTCATCAATACCCGCCTTATAGAGAACATATTCTTTAAAAACTCGCCCCTCCATGACGGTGCCCTGATTATCGATAATTTCAGGGTCATGAGCGCCGGATGCATCCTGCCTGTAAGCCATGACAGCAATGTGCCCCGCTCTCTCGGTCTGCGCCACCGCTCTGCGCTCGGCATAGCCCAGGCTACCGATGCGTTTGCCATCGTGGTGTCGGAGGAGACCGGCAACATATCGGTAGCCTACCGTGGCAAGCTGCATATGCGATTGTCGACATCTGACCTCGAGCATCGCTTGTCGGCGGTGATTGGAAACAACCGCTCGTAATTATATTGACATGTAAAAATAATCCACCGCAAAAATATAATGCTTACCCCCGAACAACGTCTGCAAATCGAAGATAAGGTCGTGGCCATGCTGCGCACTGTCTTTGACCCTGAGATACCAGTGGATATCTATAGCCTCGGACTGGTCTATAAAATAGACCTCGACGATGACGGCAACCTTGCCATCGACATGACATTGACTGCGCCCAACTGTCCGGCTGCGGATTTCATAGTGGATGATGCACGCATCAAGTTGGAGAGTATCGACGGTGTCAAGAGCGTGGACATACGCATAGTCTTTGAGCCGGAGTGGACCAAGGATATGATGAGCGAGGAGGCGAAATTGGATCTTGGCTTTCTTTGAAGCCGTCACAATCCGTAACTCTATATAAATCACCTTTTTTATGATATATTTCCTGTCGGATTCACATCTCGGAGCATCATACATCCGCGACCCTAAGGCACATGAAGCCATGGTGGTGGACTTTCTGCGTAGCATACGCCACGATGCCACCGAGCTGTATCTGATGGGTGATATGCTCGATTTCTGGTTTGAGTACAAGACGGTGGTCCCTCGTGGATTTGTACGCTTTTTCGGGGCAGTAGCCGAGCTTGCCGATGCCGGTGTCAAGGTCTATTGGTTCAAGGGCAACCATGACATGTGGCTGTTTGACTATCTTGCCCGCGAGATAGGCATGGAGGTCATGGACGGCCCGGTGGTCAAGGATATCGGAGGCAAAACTTTTCTGCTCGACCATGGCGACGGAGTCGGACAGCGTCCGGCCGCTTTCAAGGTGCTCCGCAGGATATTCCGCAATCCGGTGTGCCGGATGCTTTACGCCACGATTCATCCCCGCTGGACTCTTGCCCTTGCGCATGGGTGGTCGGCTCAGAGCCGCAAGACGGCCACGGCTTCCGAGTATTCCACCACTATAACCGATGAGGATAATGAGCCTTTGGTGAAATACGCCTGTGAGTATCTTTCCGACGGCTCTCATCCGAGGATTGACTACTTCGTGTTCGGCCATCGTCATGCCATGCTCGATAAGGCTGTCGGCTGCGGCTCTCGGGTGATAATACTCGGCGACTGGGTCAACCATTTCAGCTACGCCTGCTTCGACGGACAGGATATAAGCCTGAAGGTCTATGGTGAAGATAATGAACTGATTAATAGATAAACCATACATATAAAAGATATGAAGACAGCTCTTATAACCGGTGTTACAGGCCAGGACGGCTCGTTTCTGGCAGAATTGTTGCTTGACAAAGGTTATGAGGTACACGGTACCATACGGCGTAATTCGTCGGATTTCCGCGAGCGCATAGCGCATCTGGAGGGGCACAGGCATTTCCACCTCCATTATGCCGATTTGGGCGACTCTATGAGCATAATGCAGGTCATCTCCAAGGTCAGACCTGATGAAGTGTACAATCTGGCCGCGCAGAGCCATGTGCAGGTCAGCTTCGACTCGCCCGAATTTACCGCCGATGTGGATGCCGTGGGGGTGCTCCGCATACTTGAGGCTGTCAGGCTGTGCGGCCTCAAAGACAAGTGCCGCATCTATCAGGCGTCGACGAGCGAACTTTACGGCAAGGTGGAGGAAGTGCCGCAAAATGAAAATACTCCTTTCCACCCTTATAGCCCCTATGCTGTGGCGAAACTCTATGGCTATTGGATTGTAAAGGAATACCGTGAGGCATACGGTATGTACTGCTGTTCGGGCATATTGTTTAACCATGAGAGCGAACGCCGAGGGGAGACTTTCGTCACACGCAAGATCACTCTCGCTGCGGCGCGGATAGCCCAGGGCAAGCAGGACAAGCTCTATCTCGGCAACCTGTCATCTCTGCGCGACTGGGGTTATGCCCGTGACTACGTGGAGTGCATGTGGCTTATGCTCCAGCAGGATAGGCCTGAAGATTATGTGATAGCCACCGGGCAGCAGCATTCGGTGAGGGAGTTTGCCACGCTCGCCTTTAAAAATGTAGGCATCAACCTGCGGTGGGAAGGCGAAGGTGAGGACGAAAAGGGCATCGACGAGAAGACCGGCAAAGTGCTGATCGAGGTAAGTCAGGATTTCTACCGTCCTACCGATGTGGTCAACCTGTGGGGCGACCCGACCAAGGCCAAGGCCAAATTAGGGTGGAATCCGCAAAAGACATCATTTGAGGACCTTGTCAGGATTATGACCGATTCGGACATGCTCAAGATTGCGTCCGAAAGGGAAGGCGAGCGCGTCCGCACCAACCTTGCCGAGTTTCTTGAAAAGGGCATAGTCAAGTGACCGGCTCCGTTACAGTTTCACCCTATCAAAGCGAATAAGGCCATGTCGGAAATCGTACTTGCAGCCACGTTCCCCAACATACAGGCGGCGGCCATAGCCAAAGGGATGCTTGATGCCTACGGCATACCGAGTTTCGTAGACAATGCCATCATGTCCACAGTATATCCTATCGGCTTTAACGCTCTCGGCGAGGCACGGCTGATGGTCAACGCATCTGACCTCGAAAGGGCATTGAAACTGCTCGACGAGCATCAAGACAGAAATTAAATCAACTTCTAAAGAGAGGAAATGTGTTATGAAACTGTACCGCAATGTTACGCCCGATGACGCTGCGGAGATATGCCGCATATATAACCCCTATGTGACAGATACTACCGTCAGCTTTGAACAGGAGCCTCTCAGCGTCGAGGCTATGAGGCTCAGGATAGAGGAAATCGCGAAAGACTGCCCGTACATAGTGTGTGAAATCGACGGCAAGGTCGCCGGCTTCTGCTATGTGCACCCATGGAAAGAGCGACCCGCTTATGCCGGGACTATGGAGACCACCATATATCTTGACACACGGTATAAGCATCAGGGGATAGCTAAAGAGATGATGGCTCTGCTGATTGACAGGTGCCGGCAGCGTGGCTATTACTCACTGATAGCGTGTATCACGGCTGAAAATACCGACAGTTGCCACTTCCATGAGCGTCTGGGGTTCAAGCTTGTGAGCCATTTTAAGGCGGTAGGCCACAAGTTCGGCCGCCCCCTCGACGTTGTCGATTACCAGCTGGTACTGTGAGCAAGCCGCATAAGTCTTATAAATCGTATAATTAGAGAAACGCCGTGGACTATGGATAGTCCACGGCGTTTATTATTGCCGATAACGGCGTTTGCCGTTTCGGTGTTTGTGTCAACCGTTATCGGGGATGATTAGAGGTTGCTGAGATTGAAAGCTGAAAATTCGAGGTCGGAAGCTGCCTGCGCTGCCATGTTGGGGTCGAGCGAGATAGCTTTGCGGAGATTTGTCGTAACCTCGGCCTCGTTGTTGGTACGGGCGCCCACTACGGCCTTCAGATAATAAGTGGTAGCGTCGGGGGTGACGTTGTTGAGTATCTTCTGGGCTGCGCTGTAGTTCTTGTTGAGAATCTGGGCGAGAGCTGCGTTGTTGCTCTGGGTGTCGCCGAAAGCCTTGGCGGCCTGTGCGTTGTCACCCTGCATGAGGTAGTAGGTACCCAGTGCGCCGTTGATGCCGTCCACGTCGGCTGCCTGTCCGAGCTTCTGCTGAGCTGTCTGCATGTCTTTGTTGACCATAGCCATCAGAGCTTCGTTCATCGCGATTTCCTTGGCTGAAGGATTGATTGACTTGGCTTTGTTGAAATATGTATTGGCCTTGTCATAATCACCGGCGGCATAGTAGAGGTTGCCGAGATTGTTATATGCGCGGTAGTCGCTCGGGTACTGGGCTATGGCAGCTTCGTAGATGGCCTGCTTGCGGGCTTTGTCGTTGGTGAGGTTGGCTGCGTAGAGGAGCTCGTCGACAGAGAGCTCGCGAGGATTCTTGTCAAATGTCTCATTGATCTGCTCGTCGCTGCGGCCGATGACATTGACAGAGGCGGTCAGGCGTGAGCGGCGGAGCTTCGGCAGGATGGTTTCGGCAAGCTGGTCGAAGATGCTCGACATGTTGCGGATTTCGCGTTCACGCTCTGCGGGATCCTTGTACATCGAAAGTACGGAGAGGATAAGCTGCTTGTCCTGGATGTCGCTTGCCGACACGAGTTCCTGGAATCCTTCCCAGTCCTCGGGGGTGAACTGCGCTGTGAGTTCGCCGAAGTTGGAGATTTTGTCCTTCTTGAGCTGTGAGTCGAGATATTTGGTGGTGTTTGCCTCACGGTTTTCGGCGAGCTGTGTGTTGAACTCAAGCGAGCCTTCGGGCGATGCGTATGACGAGATGTTGATTTCCTCGATTACACGGGTGGTGTCCTGGGCGGCCTTCTTGAGGTCGGACTTGAAGGCGGTCATGCCATCGGAGTTGGTCTCGCCCGAGCGGATGTTGGCCTGGTTGATGAGGAAGTGGATGTCGGCCTTGTACTTCTCGTTGACTATGCGCTGGTATTTGTCGGCAGAAGCAGCCGGTACCACGGAGCCGGCATCGGAGAGGGCTGCTGTGGCTATCACGCCGTCGGCCACTTTGACTGACGGGAGTACATACTGCTTCTTGCCTTGGCGCACGCTGAAGTCAAGGTACAGTTCGCTCTGACGCATTTCGGGCGTATAGACATAGTTGACTGGGATGGTCATCGTGCCTCCGTTGTCATAGCTGATGGTGGGGTAGTTGCCCCTGACTTTCTCGCCTTCAAACATGACGGGAGCCGATTTCACCTCGCCGTTGGCATATTTGAGGGTAGGGGTTACAGTAAGCTCGGCGTTCTTTACGAAGAACTTTTGAGGCACACGGGCTGTTACGGTAGCAGGCACGTTCTGACCCACAACCTCAAGAGGCTGCGGATTACAAGAGAAATACTCTGATTTGAAATCTTTCATCTTTGACGAGCATCCGGCCAGTGTCATCGAACCCACAGCCAGCGCCAGCAAAGAGCTTTTGGAATAGATGTTCATAGCTACAAAAAAGTAATAATTGATGATGAGATGTACGTTGATTAAAATAAGTCGCAAAATCGACGCACTTATTTATGTACAAATATAAATCTTTTTTCTGCCGGTTGTAGTGTTAATCGGTTAAAGCAACCTTTTTTAACTTTTTATACCGCCGATTTATGCCTAATTTTGTCTCAGGAAATCGGATACGCCATCGCGGACCTTTTCCTACGGATATTATCGATGCGGTAGTGGCTCAGTTGGTAGAGCATTGGCTTCCCAAGCCGAGGGTCGCGGGTTCGAGCCCCGTCTACCGCTCTTATCAGTAGTGTGGGGTGGATTATCGTTTCGATAATCCACCCCTCGCTGTATTATATAAGTTTGTATAGGGCTGTACCCCGGTGCGGCCGACAGCCCTTGCAGGGGCAATCATGTAGGGTGCGCCATTGCGAGGGTGTTGCAGAACCT
>ULVE01001424.1_pt1 | contig 26354 bp, 19 predicted proteins | sample 1959161 | NCBI WGS metagenome assembly ULVE01 (sample SAMEA4835778, study PRJEB28245) | human gut metagenome | biome: gut microbiome; material: fecal sample | place: Denmark | collected 2008
TTTTCATAGATAAATTAATAAAAAAGAGTGCCTCCTTTATGAGAGGCACTCTTTTTTTGATTGATTTTCATTTGCTTACATTAGAAACGGAAACGGTCGTTTTGGCCATATATGGCATTAGCACTCCATTCCAGATTCTTCTTGATTTCCTTCAACAAACTTTTTACCATTTTCATAATGTTACCCTTTCTCTTAGTTTAGTTCATCTGTTTTTTGTTGTGATTCATGTTTTACAACACAAAAATAATGCCTTTGTCCGAAAGATAGCTTTCGGTAAAGGGAAAAATGAGTCAATGGGTTTATTTCTTGATTTGCGTCAACGCATATAGCCTCGTCAGGTTACAGGAATGAGACAACCTGCCAATTTGGCAGGTTGTCTGGGGGATATGTCAATCTTCATTGATGAGCAAAGACGAGTCGCCGTAACTTAGGAAGCGGAAGTCGTGTGCCAGTGCGTAATCGTAAATGCGGTGCCAGTCGCCTTTTACGAATGCCGATACCAAAAGCAGTAACGTGCTTTGCGGCTGGTGGAAATTGGTCACCATGCGTTTGACTATCTTGTATTCGTATCCCGGTGCGATGATGATTTGTGTGCTGGTATGCAGGGCATCCAATTGATGCCGTTCCATATAGTCAAGAATGTGTTGCAAGGCTTCTACCGTGGTAAGGGTAGGGTGGGTGTCGTAGGGCTGCCATTGTTGTACGTGTAATTCCGCTTCGTTGGCATCAGGATTTTGGCTGATGGTTATACCTATATAATATAGGCTCTCCAATGTGCGGACCGAAGTGGTGCCTACGGCTACGGCTTTCCCTTCGTGGGCGATAAGTTTCCGGATGGTGCTTTTCGAGACCGAGATATATTCGGTATGCATTTCGTGTCCGGCTATTTCTTCGCTCTTTACCGGTTTGAATGTGCCTGCTCCTACATGGAGCGTCACTTCTTCCAAATCTACCCCTTTCGCTTTCAGCGCATCGAGCACCCGTTGGGTGAAATGCAGTCCGGCGGTAGGAGCTGCTACCGAGCCTTTTATCTTCGAGTAAACCGTCTGGTAAGTTTCCTTGTCGCTTTCTTGTGTTTTCCTGTTTAAATAAGGTGGGATAGGCAGTTCGCCGAACATTTCAAGAATGTCGGCAAAGGTGATTTGAGGGTTGTTCCATGTGAAGTCTACCCAATGGCTGGTGCCTTGCGCTTCGCCCCGGGTGGCGGTCAGGATTATCTCTTGTCCTTTTACGGTCATCCGGCGGGTCAGCGCGCCTTCTTTCCATTTCTTCAGGTTGCCTATCATGCAGAGCCATGCGGCGTGTTCGGTTTGTTGGAAATTCAGTGCATAGTCATTGGGCTGGATTGGTTCCAGGCAAAATATTTCAATCAAGGCTCCGGTTTCTTTCCGGAAGTGCAAGCGTGCCTGAATCACTTTGGTGTTGTTGAATATCATCAGCATGCCCGGTTCGATGTAATCGGGTAGGGAGGTGAACCGGGTTTCACTGATGGATCCGTTTCTGTAAACCAAAAGTTTCGACTGGTCGCGCACCGGGAGTGGGAACTTAGCGATGCGCTCTTCGGGAAGCGGATAATTGTAATCGCTGATATGAATGTGTTTGGTATCTTCCATCGTTTTTTGTCTTGTTATTGAAAAGAATGCGTGCAAAGGTAGTTATTCTCGTCTGCATACGCAAGTATAATCGGCAGGTGATGGAAACAGATGTGTCAAGAGATGTAAACAGATGAAATCTTTTGGCTAAAAAAAGTTTGTATTCTAAAACTTATTTGTTTCTTTGTAGAGTTGTTTAATTAAAAAAAAGGAAGGAATAGCTTATGAAAAAATTAGTCATGCTGGCAGGAGCGATGTTTTTGCTTGCCGGTTGTGTTTCACAACAAAAAGGACCGGAAGGGCTTCCCACCTTTCAGAATACGGGAAATCCGTTGATAACCGACAAGTTTACCGCTGATCCGGCACCGATGGTGTATGGCGATTCGCTTTATTTGTATGTAGGGCACGATGAGTATTATGCCGGACAGGATTCTGCTTCGGGTGGTAAGGAATTCAACATCACCGAATGGTTGTGTTATTCTACTGCGGATATGCAGACGTGGACCGATCATGGTTCGGTATTGAAACCTGCCGATTTTAGCTGGGCGGTAGGCGAGGCATGGGCTTCGCAGGTAGTCGAGAAAGGCGGTAAGTTTTATTATTACACCACCGTCCAGGCTGGTGAACCGTATACGGGTAAGGCGGTAGGTGTAGCTGTAGGCGATTCTCCTACAGGTCCGTTTAAAGATGCTATCGGCAAACCGTTAGTGTGTGATACAATGACATCCAACGGTGCACGCGGTTGGTGGAACGATATTGACCCTACCGTGTTGGTTGACGAAGAAGGCCAGGCATGGATGAGTTGGGGAAACGGAACGTGTTTCTTGGTGAAGTTGAAACCGAATATGGTAGAACTGGACGGCGAGATTCAAGTGGTAGACTTGCCGAAGTACGTAGAAGGCCCGTGGTTGCATAAGTACGGCGATTTGTATTACCTTACTTACGCTTCGATGGGAGAAGGCAGGGAAACGATTTCGTATGCTACGGCATCTTCGGTGGCAGGTCCCTGGACGTATAAAGGAGAACTGACGGGCATGGCGGAAAACAGCTTTACCATTCATCCGGGAATTGTAGAGTTTAAAGGCAAATGGTACTTGTTCTATCACAACGCTACGCTTACATTAGACGGACATCAGGGAGCCATCGGACGCCGGAGTGTATGTGTGGACGAGTTGTTCTATAATCCCGACGGTACCATGAAACCGGTGGAACAGACCCAAAAGGGTGTCAGCCAAACTAAATGAGGCGGAAGCCCTTCTTGACAATAACATGATTGTATAACTGATAAACTGAATCAAAATGAAAACACTGTCTTTTGTGCTGACATGCTTCTTGGCATTGTCGGCGGCTACAGCTCAGGTATTGCCGGAAGGAACACCGGCACAAACCAATGTCCCCGAAATGAAATATCCGTGTGTAGATGCTTCGTCGCGCGCTACGTTTAAGTTACACGCTCCGCAAGCGCAAGATGTGAAGGTGGATATTTGTGGACAGAAATGGCAGATGACGAAGAATGCGGATGGGGTGTGGAGTGTGACCACCGATCCGTTGGTAGTAGGTTTCCATTATTATTTCCTGATAGTAGACGGGGTAGCGGTAAACGACCCTGCCAGCGAAACCTTCTTCGGATGCGGGAAAATGGCAAGCGGCATCGAGATACCCGAGTCTCCCGAAGCGGCGGCTTATTATACGTACAATCAATCTGTCGCTCACGGACAGGTGCGTGAATGTCACTATTATTCCTCGGTAGAGCAAAAAGAACGCAGATGCTTTGTCTATACACCGGCAGACTATGACACGAATGTTTCCCAACGTTATCCGGTATTGTATTTGCAGCATGGTATGGGCGAAGACGAGCGTGGCTGGAGCCAGCAGGGAAAGATGGCGAATATCCTCGACAATCAGATAGCTGCCGGCAAATGTGTACCGATGATTGTGGTGATGGACTATGGAAACTGCGGCTACATTCATGGCACCAGACCCGGCGAGTCGCGTGAAGAGTTTGGCGCATCGTTCACTCCTATTTTGTTGAATGATATCATTCCGTACATTGACCGTACTTTCCGTACGTTGACCGACCGTGACCATCGTGCCATGGCTGGATTGTCGTGGGGAGGTCATCAGACATTCCAGACCACACTTGCCAATTTGGATAAATTTGCTTATATAGGTGCCTTCAGCGGTGCCATCTTCTTGCCTCCGCAGGCAGATATGCGTCAAGTGTACAATGGTGTCTTTGCCGATGCCGATGCTTTCAACGGGAAAGTACACGCATTGTTTTTGGGCATGGGGTCGGAAGAGAACATGGGAAGCAAAGGATTGAGCGAGAAATTGACAGCCATCGGCATACGGAATACGTATTACGAGTCGCCGGGTACGCATCACGAGTGGCTGACATGGCGCAGATGCCTGAATGAATTCTTACCGTTGATTTTTAAACCTGCTGAATGATGAAAACGTTATTGGCTTCTTTGTTTCTGATGGGTGCGATGACATTATCTGCCCAATCTGCCGGGAAGGCAGCCGGAGAGTTGCCGGGTAATCGTTCCGCTTTAAGTGTACGCTCGTCTCAATATCCCCGCATTTCTGCCGGCCATCGGGCTTCTTTCAAAATCAAGGCACCCGAAGCGAAGCGTGTACAAATCGATTTGGGAAGAAAGTATGATATGGTGAAAGATGCCGAAGGTTACTGGACGTGTACTACCGATTCGTTAGGTCCGGGCTTTCATTATTATTTCCTGATAGTTGATGGTGTTCCGGTGGCAGATCCTGCCAGCGAGTCTTTCTTCGGATGCGGCGTGATGGCAAGCGGCATCGAAATTCCTTACCCGGAGGGTGACACCCGCTTTGCTTTGGCCGACGTGCCTCATGGAGAGATTCGTATGAAGCGTTACTTTTCGAAGACGGCGAACGACTGGCGGCGCATGTTTGTTTATACACCTCCTTGCTACGAGAAGTCGACAGCTGCGTATCCGGTGCTTTACCTGCAACACGGAGGGGGTGAAGACGAACGTGGATGGTCGCAGCAGGGGCTGACTGATATTATCATGGATAATCTGATAGCCCGGAAAGAAGCGGTGCCGATGATTATTGTAATGCTGGATGGCAATTCGAAAGATTTCAATTCGGAGTTGTTTAACGATTGCATTCCGTTGGTCGAAAAGACTTATCGGGTGAAGACCGGCCGTGCGAGCCGTGCGTTGGCAGGTTTGTCGATGGGAGGCATACAAACGTTGAACGCCTGCATTACGCATCCGGAGTATTTTTCTTATATCGGTGTGTTCAGTTCCGGTTGGTGGGCGCAGTCGCGTCACGGCATGCCGGCTCACGATACCGAGAAGTATTACGAGAAATTAAAGGCACATAAAGATGAGTTTAATCAAGGTTTTAAGCAATTTTGGTTCTCGATGGGAGGAGAAGAGGACATCGCTTACCGGAATTGCCAGATTATGCTGAAGCGTTTCGACGAGATAGGTATCCGTTATACTTATTTCGAGACGCCGGGCGGACATACGTGGCCTGTATGGCGGGAAAGTCTGTATCGTTTTGCCCAGTTGTTGTTTAAATAATGTTCAAAAGTGTGTAAGTAAGGCCACATTTGAAGGAGTAAGGTTAGTATATTATTTTGATATGAAACACAAGAAACTATTTTTATGGGCAGTCGGAATGGCAGCATTTGCAGGGCTTCGGGCACAAAACCCGATTATCACGGGACAATTTACTGCCGACCCTACCGCAAGAGTGTTCGATGGAAAATTGTATCTTTATCCTTCGCACGATATTCCGAGTCCGATAGAACGTTTGAAAGAATGGTTCTGCATGGCGGATTATCATGTGTTTTCGTCTGATAACTTGGTGGATTGGACTGATTACGGTGTTGTCCTTTCACAAGAAGATGTGCCGTGGGGTGATGCCGGAGCATATTCGATGTGGGCACCCGACTGCGTTTATAAGGACGGGAAATATTATTTCTTCTTTCCGGCAAGCCCGAAAGGAGGAAAAGGATTCAACATCGGGGTGGCTGTGTCTGATAAGCCATACGGTCCTTTCAAGCCATTGGCGAAACCGATAGAGGGGGTGCATGGCATCGACCCGTGCGTTTTGCTTGATAAAGACGGCCAGGCTTATTTATACTGGTCAGGACGGGGACTGAATGTAGCCCGTCTGAAACCCAATCTGACAGAACTTGATTCCGAGCCGGTATTGGTTGCCGATGTGAAAGATGGGTTTAAGGAAGGCCCGTTCGCTTTTGAGCGTAATGGCAAGTATTATCTTACTTACCCGTGGGTGAAAGACAAGACTGAATGCCTGGCGTACGCGATGAGTGATAATCCGATGGGTCCGTTTACATATACGGGCATCATTATGGAGCAATCGCCTACGGGATGCTGGACCAATCATCATTCGTTGGTGGAATATAAGGGGCAGTGGTATTTGTTTTATCACCATAACGACTATAGTCCGGAGTTTGACAAGAACCGTTCGGTTCGCGTTGATTCATTATTCTTTCATGCCGACGGAACCATACGTCAGGTTATTCCCACTTTGCGCGGGGTAGGCATTACAGATGCGCGCCGGAATATTCAGATAGACCGTTACAGTGTCCGGAGCGGGGAAGAAACCTCGATTGGTTTTTTGAATCAGGAGACGAAATTTGACGGATGGAAGACTGTGTTCAGCCGGAAAGGCGCATGGGTGGATTATAACCGGGTGGACTTTGGCGAAGGAGCGTTGCGCCGGTTGTATGCCCGTGTCTTGTCGGATACAGGCGGGACGTTGTGTGTCTATGCCGGCGGAAAGGTCATTGCCAAACTGCTTGTTCCGGCATCGGTTCCGGTCTGGAAAACATTGGCTGTACCTGTAACGGATTCTCCTGCAGGTATATGCGATTTGCGCGTTTCACTTTCGGAAGGCAGTGGGGTGCAAGTTGATTGGATTCGTTTTGAGTGATTCTGAAATTCTCAAAACTGTTCCTTGGCGCATATTGAACACGGAGGCACAAAGACACGGAGTTTAGAAACTGTTTTGAATTTATCGCTCAAAGCGCACACGAAAACGAGTACATCAAGCCAAGAAAAACTTTTTGTAGAAATTCAAAACAGTTTCTAAACTCTGTGCCTTCGTGCCTCTGTGTTCCATTCCGTTTTTCGCAAACCAATTTTGTCCTACTGTGATAACCGGTTTGCTTTAAGCGAAGTTTTGAGCGGGACAGGAGGCAGCTGGATGCGTTTGCCGAAGACAGGCTTTTGGGGGACGGCCAGGCTCTGGAAGGCAGGAGACAGGCTGCGGCTTCCGGCATAGGATGTTTCGTAATGCCTGCCGGCTTCGGCCAAGGCGGCACGAAGCATCGGTTCGTTCACGTCGCCTAACTGATAAGGCAACATAGGGTCGTCGATGGCTTGAATGTCGGGCTGCAGGCCGTCGGGCATGCAGGGAGTTTCTCCTGCGGCATTCTGGTAAATGCTAATCATTACATATAAGCCCCAGTTCTTGATTTCTTCCGGACAGTCTACGTAGGTGTCTTCCCCGCTCATCATTATCCCCGTGCAGTATTTGCCATGCGAATTTTGTCCTATCAGCCGGATATCCATGTAGGGCATCAGTCCGCTCAGCAAGGCTTCGGAAGCGGAAGCCGTATTGGGAGAGATGAGTCCGTATATCCGTTCCAGCCCGATATTGGCGTCTTTTGTGCTGATGTGCAGGTTGATGTTATCGTAGTTGTATTCGGTGGTGAACGGGGTTTCCAGGCTGATTCCTTCTTGCCGGTAGGCTTCGGTCAGGTAAGCGTTGTATTGTTCTTTCTCGAATATATCCCCTGCATCGACATTCGCTTTCGGGGCAAACATAGACGCCAGTACGTTTTCGGTAATCACATAGCCGCCTCCGTTGTAGCGCAGGTCGAGCACCAGTTCCTTGATGCCTTCGCTTTTGAACTTTTTCCCTATTTCCACCAGTTGGGGGATGGAGTTTAAATCGAAGCTGGCATAAGCAAGGTAGCCTACCTTTTTCCCGTTGAACTCATAAACGGTATCACACAGAATCGGGTTTTCGTACATGGTAATGGCATTGAGTGTCACTTGCTCTCCCGAAAAAATAGTATTGGTTTCCGCATCGTATGTGCCGAGCGTGGAAGTCAATGTCGGACTGTAGTACAGGTCGAGGTAATTGTCGGTGGTGATGTATTCATCGCCCAGTGTAAGGAGGATGTCACCACGTTTCAGTCCCGCTTTTTCGGCGGGGCTTCCGGCTGACACGTAATTGACTACTCCGATGCATTGATTGCTGTCTTCGCTGAGCAGATAAACCGTAAGGTTCCAGCCGTAGGTAGTCGATACTCCCTCTACACTGCTGTTGAACGATGCCATATCATTGGTCATCATGGTCCATTTGTCGATATATTTATCACCTTCGTGGTAGCGTATGCGGTCGACGGTTCCGATAGGGTCTTCGTTGGTCTCGATGTCCCATTGCGACAAGTCGCCGGCTATGTCTTCGTTCCAATAGTACCATAGGCTCATGATGTCTTTTCCTAACTGGTTGGCGTAATAAATCTCGTTGCTGATGGTTGGTTGCGGGGTGTCTCCTCCTGGGTTTGGTTCTGGTGTGTTTTCGTCTGTACAGCCCGTTCCTAATCCGCTTCCTATGAAGAGAAGCAATATTCCTAAGATTTTTTTATTCATGTGTCTTTTTTTTAGATGTTGATTTGTTTGAGATGTCCGCTTGCAAAGATACTGAAAAAAATGAAAACAAAGCGTCAAGATGGAAATGAATCAGTTTTTAAGTCTGGTTGCGATAAGCGGCGTAGTCTGCTTGGTTTGTCTATGGGCGGCGCAGTTATATTCCCCCGGATTTTATTTAGAAGCTGTTTTGAATTTCTCCAAAAAGTTTTTCTTGGCTTGATGTATCCGTTTTCGTGTGTGCTTTGGGCGATTTTTTGGTCCTTTTCGCTCCTGTTCTTCGTCAGATAGCCCGCTATCTTCCTCATCACAGAAGCGAAAATGCCTCAAAAACTCATCCCAAATCATCGCACGATAAATTCAAACAGCTTCTTAGGATAGCTTCAGGATAGTTTATAAAAAAAGCAGAGGCATAAAGATACTCCGTTTGCTTGAGTTTGTTCACTCTTCGAAACGTCAGGGTGTCTTTATGCCTATGCACGTAGCGGATTCGTTAGGGGTGTGAAGCGTTTTTATTCGACTTCGCCCAACGAATTTCCGTACTCCATTTCACCTTGTACTACGAAGAAGACTTCATCGGGGTTGAATGGCCCCATGCCGTCTTTCTTGGCCTCACCGACTATGTAGTTTACAATTTCATCTTGGTCGATGTTGATGTAGCCTTCTTCATCGGGCTGGGCATCCAGGCAGCCGCTGGTTGTATAGTAATCTACTATCAGGTCGAGCATGTAATACAACTCGTCATCCGAAAACTTGCCTTTCAAGTCTTGTGGCAAATAGTTCTTGATGAATTCGATGGTTTTTTCATCGTCTTCATCTTCCAACAAGAAATCGTCATCCATTCCCATAGTTCAGTTGTTTTTAAGATTAATGATAAAAAAATCGGTTGGCTGGCGTCAGCTATCCGTCGTCTTCCTTTATTTCAGCAGTGCTTCTACCTTTTCCTTCAAAGCGGCTTTGGTAGTAGCGCCTACTTGTTTGTCGACTACTTTACCGTCTTTGATGAAAAGTACGGTCGGAATGTTGCGTACGCCGAATTGGCCGGGCAGGTCGGAGTTTTCGTCTACATCACATTTGCCGATGTTTACCGTTTCTTTGTACTCTTCTGCCAGTTCTTCGATATAGGGCGCAATTTGGCGGCAGGGACCGCACCAAGTTGCCCAAAAGTCCAATACTACCGGTTTGCCTTCGGCTACGATTGCCTCAAAATTGTCATCTTTAATTGTCAGTGCCATAATTCAAAAGTTTTTTGTTGTCTAAATATGTACGCAAATATATACTAATTTATTTTATAGTCCAACAAAGGTTGGCTTTTTAAATAATTTACAAGGTTTTTCTGTACCGATATTTTCAGGGTGTGCGACATCAGATTGACAAACATTTGCCCGTCTTCATCGCGTATAAAGAAGTAAAGTTCCGTATTTCCCGGACTTTCTTTCACCATAGAGCCGAGTTCTACAATCATTTCGTCATTAATGGCGGACAGAGGAGCTGTAACGGTGAGCTTTTCCACCAGCCGGTCTTTTACTTCGGGCAGGAGTTCGATGCTGTTTATTTTCACTTCCCATTCATCGGGTTTCCATTGCTTGGGCTGGCATTTTCCTTTCATGAAGAGGAACATTCCTTCCATGAAGAAATTTTTCTTGTCTACCCAGTCATTTCCGAAGAAAGCGAATTCCGCCGTACCCGAATAGTCTTCTACTTTGGCGATGCCGTACGGTTTCCCGGTGCGTGTGTAGCCTTCGCGCACATTTGTGACTATGCCCCCTAAGGTAAGGTCGCGGTTCTGGAGCGGAGTCAGGTCGGCCAGTTGGTTCATGTGCGTATTGCATACATCTTCCAGGATGACGGCAAATTCATCCAGGGGATGTGCGGATAGATAGATTCCTACCAGTTCGCGTTCCTTGTTCAGGCGTTCCAGGTCGCTCCATGCCGGTGCGTGTATGATTTCGGGGGTTGCTATCTCTACCGCATCGATTCCTCCGAAGAGCGAGTTGGTTATGGCGGCTTTGTCGAGTTGATAACGGTTCCCATAGCGTACCAACACTTCGGTGAAAGTTTCTTCTTTGGCGTTTTTTACGAAGAAATCTTCGCGTTTGATGCCCGCAAAGCTATCGAATCCGCCGGCCAATGCCAGGTTTTCAATGTTTTTACGGTTGCATGCCGAAAGGTTGATGCGTTGCACAAAGTCGAAGATGTTTTTGAACAGTCCGTTCTTTTTACGTTCGGCAAGGATGCTTTGTACCGCGGATTCGCCTACTCCCTTGATGGCTCCCAGGCCGAAGCGGATGTCGCCATGCTCGTTTACCGAAAACTTCATGCTGCTTTCGTTTACATCGGGGCCCAATACCTTGATTCCTGTAATCTTGCATTCGTCCATCAGTTTGGTGATTTCGGTGATGTTCGAAATGTTCCGGCTCATGGTGGCCGCCATGTATTCCGAAGGATAGTTTGCTTTCAGGTAAGCTGTTTGGTAGGCTACCCACGAGTAGCAGGTGGCGTGCGACTTGTTGAACGCATACGAAGCGAACTTTTCCCAGTCGGCCCAAATCTTTTCAAGTACTTGCGGGTCGTGTCCGTTTTTCTTTCCTCCTTCGATGAACTTGGGTTTCATGTGGTCTAGCTTGTCGCGCAGTTTCTTACCCATGGCTTTACGCAGAGCGTCCGATTCGCCTCGGGTGAAGTCGGCAAGCAAACGCGAAAGCAACATCACCTGCTCCTGATATACCGTAATGCCATACGTATCTTTCAGGTATTTTTCCATAATAGGGATGTCATACTCTATCGGTTTGCGCCCATGCTTGCGGTCGATAAAGTCGGGTATATAGTCCATCGGTCCCGGCCGGTAGAGGGCATTCATGGCTATCAGGTCTTCGAAAGTGGAAGGTTGTAGCTCGCGCAAGTATTTCTGCATGCCGGCCGATTCGAACTGGAACGTACCGACGGTCCGTCCGTCGCTATATAATCTGTAGGTAGCGGGGTCGTCAATCGGAATCTCGTCGATATCCAGTTCGATGCCTTTGCTATGGCGGATATTTTCCAAGGCTTCCTTGATGATAGACAAGGTCTTCAGTCCTAAGAAGTCCATTTTAATCAGTCCGGTTTCTTCGATGACCGAGCCTTCGTATTGGGTGACCAACATCTTTTCGCCTGTTTCTTTGTCGTCCGCGGTACTTACAGGTACCCAGTCGGTGATGTCATCCCGGCAGATGATGGTACCGCAAGCATGTACGCCTGTATTGCGCACATTGCCTTCCAGCATTTTTGCATATTTGATGGTATCTCGTAATATCGGGTCGGGAGATACTTCAGCGGCTTGCAATTCGGGTACATAGGCGATGGCGTTGGGCAGGTTCAGTTTCTTGTCGGGTATCTTGTCGGGCACTAATTTACATAAGCGGTCTGACTCGGACAAGGGGAGCTTTTGCACGCGTGCTACGTCCTTGATGGCGAGTTTGGTAGCCATGGTGCCGTAGGTAATGATGTGAGCCACTTTCTCTTGTCCGTATTTTTCTGTTACCCAATTCAATACCCTTCCTCGTCCGTCATCATCGAAGTCTACATCAATATCGGGCAAGGAGATACGGTCGGGGTTCAAGAAACGCTCGAACAGCAGGTCGTATTTGATAGGGTCTATCTGCGTGATGCCCAAGCAATAGGCTACCGCCGAACCGGCAGCCGAACCACGTCCGGGACCGACAGATACATCCAGTTGGTTGCGTGCGGCAGCGATGAAGTCTTGCACAATCAAGAAATAGCCGGGGAATCCCATGGTTTTCATGATGTGCAGCTCAAACTTGATGCGTTCTTTCACTTCATCGGTTAATTCTTCTCCATAGCGGCGGTGTGCGCCTTCGTATGCCAATTTGGCCAAATAGTCGGCTTCCAGTTTGATACGGTATAATTTTTCATATCCTCCTAAGCGCTCTATTTTGGCTTGGGCGTCGGATTCACTCATGACGACATTTCCGTTTTCGTCTTGTGTGAATTCATCGAACAGGTCTTTTTCCGTATATTTCTTGCGGTATTCCTCTTCCGTACCGAAGTCTTCCGGAATGGCGAAGGTCGGCATGATGGGGGCGTGGTCTATCGAGTAGAATTCCACTTTATCGCATATTTCACACGTGTTTGCCAATGCTTCGGGCACATCGCTGAAAATGGCGTTCATCTCTTGGCGTGTCTTCATCCATTCTTGTTTGGTGTAAAGCATTCGCTTCGGGTCGTCCAGGTCTTTTCCTGTGCTCAGGCAAATCAAGCGGTCGTGGGCTTCGGCATTTTCTTCGTCAACGAAATGCACGTCGTTGGTGCATACTAATTTGATGTCGTATTTTTTAGCGTACTCAATCAGCTTTTTGTTGACCGTTTCCTGCAGTTTGTAGGTTTCGTGATTGGCTCGTGCTACAGTAGCCTTATGGCGTTGAAGCTCCAAATAGTAATCGTCGCCGAACAGGTTTTTGTACCACTGGATTGCTTCTTCCGCTTCGGCGAATTGTCCTGCGGTAATGCGCCGGGGCACTTCCCCGCCCAGGCAAGCCGAGCAGACGATAAGTCCTTCGTGGTATTTTTCCAGTTCCACGCGGTCGGTACGCGGACGCATGTAGAAACCTTGTGTCCATGCTTTCGAGACCAGCTTGATGAGGTTGTGATAGCCTTTCAGGTTCTTTGCCAATACGACCAGGTGGTAGCCGCTTTGGTCTGTCTTTCCGTTCCGGTCGGTCAACCGGTTTCGGGCTACATACATTTCACATCCGATAATCGGTTTGAACAGTTTCTTTTGGGCAGCTTCCATTTGTTCCTGGCAAGCGGCTATATCCGCTTCCGGGTTTTCCGATTCTTGCTTGCCGTTTTTTATTGCCGCAATCTTTTTCTTCAGGTCTTTTATTTCGCCATTCGTCCCCCCATTCTTCTTGTTTACGTAATTGAAGAACTCTTTAATGCCGAACATATCACCATGGTCGGTGATGGCGATGCCTTTCATTCCGTCGGCTATCGCTTTGTCGACTAAACGGGGTATAGACGCTTGCCCGTCCAAAATCGAGTATTGGGTGTGGACGTGTAGATGAACAAAATCTTGCATAATTCGTTTACTGATAAAATTCACCCCAAAGATACCGAGTTTACGGCAAGAATCAAAAATAAATTCGCAAACCGTCTATATTTTGTTTAAAAAAGAAAGAAAGCGGTAATTTCTAAACCGTTTATTTGCAGGGTAGATAAATTAACTATATTTTTGCACGATGAAAAAATCCAGACCCCATTGTCTCAAGCATAACTGTAAGTATGAATAAGATAAGAAAAAAGATAAAGAAAATCAGATTGCACCAAGAAGGGACTCATATCTTGGTGACGGCGGCTCTTATACTCCTTATTATAAATGCAGGACTTTACTGGGGAGTAGTGTGGCGTTGGCCTTTTTATATTGTGGCCGCGGGCAGTATGGTCTTGTACCTGATGATGGTTAATTTCTTCCGTTGTCCGATACGTCTTTTCAATAAGGATACGGAGAAAATTGTCGTTGCGCCTGCCGATGGAAAGGTGGTAGTGGTAGAAGAGGTGGAAGAGCACGAATATTTTCACGACCGCCGGCTGATGGTATCTATTTTCATGAGTATCACCAACGTACATGCCAATTGGTATCCTGTAGACGGAACCGTGAAGCATGTTTCCCATCAGAATGGCCGTTTTATGAAAGCCTGGCTTCCGAAGGCAAGTACCGAAAACGAGCGTTCGACCATCGTGATTGAGACTCCCGAAGGGCATACGGTGATGGCACGTCAGATAGCAGGGGCGGTGGCACGGCGTATTGTGACTTATGCTGAAGTAGGAGAAGAATGTTATATTGATGAACACATGGGATTTATCAAGTTTGGTTCGCGTGTAGATGTCTATCTGCCGTTAGGTACAGAAATATGTGTGCGTATGGGGCAAAAGACAGTAGGTAACCAAACGGTAATAGCCAAATTAAAATAACAGTTAATCAAGGAGGAAAGGAAAAATGGCAAACGCAATTATCCGGAACATTCCGAACACGTTGACTTGCTGCAACTTGTTTTCAGGCTGTGTCGCTTCATGTATGGCATTTCAAGGTGAATATGCTTGGGCGTTCATCTTTATCGTAATCGGTGCGGTCTTCGATTTCTTTGACGGAATGATGGCGCGCTTGCTTCATGTTTCTTCTTCCATCGGTAAAGAGTTGGATTCACTTGCCGATGACATAACGTTTGGTTTGGCTCCGGCTGCCATTGCTTTTTCTTTGTTTCAGGAAGTGCATTATCCCGACTTTATTGAATGTTTGCGTCCGGTATTACCTTATACGGCTTTTCTTATAGCGGTATTTTCCGGATTACGTTTGGCGAAATTTAATATAGATGAACGTCAGACCAGCTCTTTTATCGGGGTGCCTACTCCTGCCAATGCATTGTTTTGGGCTTCGTTGGTGACAGGTGGTCATTCCTTTTTGGTTTCTTCTCATTTCAACGCCCTCTATTTGTTTGTGTTGGTGGTAGTCATGTCGCTTTTGCTGGTAGTAGAGGTGCCCATGTTTTCTTTGAAGTTCAAGGATTTGTCGTGGAAACACAATAAAGTGAGCTATATCTTTCTGATTGTCAGTATCCCTTTGCTTGTATTGTTCCGGTTGTGTGGATTTGCGGCCGTAATCGTATGGTATATACTTTGGTCTCTTGTGACTCGTAAAAAATCATAATACAACAATCGTTGGCACGGTTATTGTAGTTCATTAATAAACCCAAAGCCAATAGCTATGTTTCACATATTAGGATTTATATTTTTCTTTCTTCTGGTAATTTTCATTATCGGGTTAGTCTTGTTGTCTAAAGTGCTCCGTACGATATTCGGATTCGGGCGCAAAATGACAGGAAACACAACTAACGGGAATGCAGGCCGGAGTACAGCCTATTCGGAAGAGGCCTCTCAAGGAAATACGCGATATTCACAGCAAAAGGGAAAAGCCCGGAAAAAGATTTTTGATAAAGACGAAGGTGAGTATATCGATTTTGAGGAAATAAAGGGTGAATGAAGCATCAAGAATGAAGAATCGATTTGCCTTGAATGTCCAATTCATTCTTCATTCTTGATGCTTCATTTATTATTCTTCCTCTTCTCCTATATTTTGTATCGGCATCTGGCGCTTGATGGCTTCACGGAAGGAAATGATGGTTTCCGAGCGTGAAAGTCCTAACGGTTGCAGTTTATCGTGGATGATATTCAGCAAGTGGTGGTTGTTTTTCGCATAAATCTTGATGAACAAATCGTATTGTCCGGTTGTGAAATGACATTCCACTACTTCCGGAATAAGTTTCAACGCTTCTGTTACCGAATCGAACTGTTCTGGGTCTTTCAGGTATAATCCGATGTAAGCACATGTTTCATATCCGATTTTTTCAGGGTCGATGATAAACTCTGACCCTTTCAGTATGCCCAGATTGATTAGCTTCTGGATGCGCTGGTGAATAGCGGCTCCCGATACATTACAAGCCCGTGCTACTTCCAAGAACGGGATGCGTGCATTGTCTGCTATCAGTCGCAGAATCTGCTCGTCTAATTTGTCTAATTGATGATGTCCCATTTACTTTGTTTTTGATACAAATATAACGAATTTTATTCCATTCTCTCTATTTGTTTCCTGTTTTTTATATGAATGTTTGCATTTCATTCATTCTTTTTTATGTGTCGGCACTTTGTGTACCTTCGTTTTTCTTTTTCGCTTTGCTTCGAGCCGGTTTCTGTTTAGCCGGTTGTTTTTGAGGCTGCTCTTTTGAAGCTTCAGGTGTTTCTTCAGTTGGGGACACATCATTATTTTCATTGCCATGCAGTTTTTGCGTGTATTCTTTCGGAGTTTCCCCGAACAGTTCTTTGAACGTGTTCGAGAAATGAGAAAGGTTACTGTAGCCTACCGCATAGGCTACATCTGAAATGGAGAGCCGTTTTTCTTTTAATAGTTTGGCGGCTTGTTGCATACGGATGTTGCGTATGAAGTCGCGGGTGGATAGGTTGGTCAGCTCTTTTAGTTTCCGGTGCAGGTGTACACGGCTGATTCCTATGCTGTTTGCTACCATTTCCACACTGAGTGCAGGGTCTGCCAAATTTTCGTTAATGACAGCCATGATGCGTTCCATCAGTATCTCGTCTGATGAATTCACTTTCACTTCTTGCACTTTGTCGCTTTGTTCTTGTGCTCCGCTGAATTTGTTTTTCAGCAGACGGCGGGTTTCTATCAGGTTGTTGATTGTGCTGCGCAATACTTCGATGCTGAAAGGCTTGACTATGTAGCTGTCTGCTCCTGTTTCCATGCCTTCTGCCAAATCTTCATTTCTTCCTTTGGCGGTAAGCAGGATGATAGGGATGTGGTTGATGTTCGTATTGGCACGCACTTTCCGGCAGAGTGTGATGCCGTCCATTTCGGGCATCATTACATCGCTGATAAGAAGGTGGACTGGATTGTGCAGCAAGAAGTCATATGCTTCCGCTCCGTTGCCGCATACATCTACTTTGTATTCTTTTGATAATTCGTTTCGGAGGTATTCACGGATATCTTTCTCGTCGTCGACGATGAGCACATGCGGATTGGATTTTGTTTTTTGCTTTTTGCCCATATCCGGGCTTGCCGCAAGCGATTCATCTTCATCGCTATCTGTTCTTCTTTTTCCTTTAGCAGGAATGACGATTCTGGCATTCTGGCTGATAGAATCTGAGGTATCCAGTTCTTCTATCCGCAAGTGGTTGCATCCTTGAGGGATGCGCACGGTGAATCGGCTTCCTTGGCAATCAGTGCGGTTGCTGGCGGTAATGGTTCCGTGGTGCAGTTCTACTAGCGAGCGGGTCAGGTGAAGCCCTACTCCTGTACCGGCCTGATTGCGGGTGATATCGTTGTTTATCTGATAGAAACGGTCGAAGATATGTTCTAATTGCTTATCGTCTAATCCGATACCGGTATCCGATACTGTTATCTCAATATATTGTCTTAGTGGTGTCGAGGCATCGTAGTCTCTTCCCGCCCGGAGGTTGATGTCAATGTTTCCTCCGTCAGGGGTATATTTAAACGCGTTTGAGAGCAGGTTCATCAATACTTTGTCAAAGTTGTTGAGGTCTATCCATGCTTTCAGGTGTTCGTCCAGATGGCGGAATGTAAAGTTGATGTGCTTGTTTTTCGCCGTGTAGCTGAATGTATTGACAATATCGTCGATGAATTCTACGAGGTCTGTTTCGCGGAATTTCAAGTTCATTTGTCCTTTATCTATCTTGCGGATGTCCATGAGCTGGTTTATCAGTCTCAAGATTCGTTGAGAATTCCGGTAAATCATCATGTAGGTTTTGTTCAGTTCAGGTTTTTCGCAAGTATCTATCAGTTTTTCCAGCGGAGAGATGATAAGGGTAAGCGGCGTGCGTATCTCGTGCGAGATATTGATGAAGAATTGCAGTTTCGATTCGCTTAATTCTTCGGCATGGCGGCGTTCCATCATCTCCTTACGTTGTCTGATTCTTTCTTGTATATAGCCGATGATGGTCAAGATGATGGCGCCAATCAGGATACAGTAAAGCAGGTACGCCCACCCCGATCGGAACCAAGGCGGGGCTATGTGGATGGCTATCGTCTTGATATTGGATTGGTATCCGTGGTCGATAGCATATACTTCGAAGGTATATTTGCCCGGTGCCAGGTTGTTATAAGTGACCGAGTTGACTCCCGACTTTGTAGTCTGCCAGTCTTTATCGAGTTCACAGATGCGGTATTTATATACCGTTTGTCCAGCTTGTGCGAATTGCAAGGTAGAAAAAGAGATGCTGAACGTGTTGTCGTTGTGGCTCAACCGGAAACGGGTTGCGTCTGTTACTGCGGTTTCTACAATAGGGTCTCCTCCCGACAGGGTGTTTGTGTTGACCGATTGTCCGGATACTTTAAAATCGGTGATAACTACTGGAGGAACCGTGCGTTTATCAACGATATGTTCGGGCCGGAAGCAGGTAATGCCGTATATGCCTCCAAAATAAACAGTTCCATTGGTCGACTGAAAGAATGTGCCGCGTGTAAACTCGTTTCCTTGCAGTCCGTCTTCCGAGTGATAAGTGGTAAATGTTTGCGTCTTTTGGTCGAGCCGGCTGATTCCGTTGAATGTGCTTGCCCAGATGTTGCCGCGTTTGTCTTCACAAATACCGCATACGATGTTGTTGCTAAGCCCTTCTTGTTGGGTGTAGCATTTGATTTCTTTGGTTTTGCGGTCGATTTTATAAAGTCCGTTGGAAGTCCCTGCCCATATATTTCCGGCATGGTCTTCGGTGATGGCATAACCGATGCATCCGCGGAGGATATTGTTTGAGGCGGTCAGGTGAGTGAATTTTTCGGTTTTGGGATTAAAGCAAGTGACTCCTTTGAAGTGTCCGACCCAAATCAGCCCTTTGCTGTCATGGTAAAGGGCATTGATCCAGTTGCTGGGATGTTCCTGTTGGTTTTGTGAAGAGGTGTTCTCTTCTGGCGACTTGTATTGTGTAAGTTGCTTGGTGTCTTTGTTATACACGAAAAGTCCTCTGCCATACGAGCTGAAATAAAGGTTTCGGTCGAAGTCTTCGGTGATGGCGAAGACCCGTTCATTCATCAGTTCGGGGATGAATTCACACGAGTTACTTTTAACGTTTAGTTTGGCCACGCCTTTGGTATACGTCCCTAACCAGATTTCATTGTCCGAATCTTGGAATATGCTCAATATGGTATTGGCTACGCTGTGCGTGTCTTTGCTTGGTTGCAGATGGTGTAGGCGGTGGAATTTTTCATCCAATATATATAGTCCGTCATTGTCTGTACCTACATAGATGTTCCTGTCATTGTCTTGGTAGATAGACATGACACACTGGGTTCCGAAGGGACTTCCGTGTAACGATTTAAGTCCGTAATATTGAAAAGGGTTGTGTTGCATCGGGATAAAAGCCACTCCTTGCTGGAACAGTCCTAACCATAGGTTTCCATTACGGTCGAACAAGACGGAATGTATTTTTTTGTTCTCGATTTCAAACCGGCTGTTTTCCAATTGCTTGTCAATCATTTCGCTCATATTGGCATCATACAGCTTCAGTCCTTCTCCGTCCGTGCCGATGTAAAGTTGGTGGTCAATATAAGTCAGGGTTTTTATTTGCAGGTCGTATCTGCCTTGATAAGGGATTTGACGGATTTGTTTGGTAAAGGGATTATAGACATTCAGTCCGCCGGTCAAGGTTCCGATATAGATATATCCGTATTCGTCTTTGGCCAAGCTGGATATATTGTCTTCGCTGATAACCGGTGCTTTGAATGTCTTGATTGATTCGTTTGCCGTGTTGTAACAGATAAGGCCGTCGTTTTCCGCTCCTATCCACAAATTGCCATTTCCGTCATCCAGTAGGGTGCTCAGGTGCCGGAAACCCAATCGATTGACGGCTGTGATACATTCTCCGCGCGCTTGTTCCGGAAGAATGCGGAATAAGCCTTCGCCCGAAGAGGAAGCCCAAAGGGTGCCTTCTTTGTTTTCGATGATTTGGGTAATGTCTGAATAGACTAATTGCTTCCCTTTATATAAAGGAATAGAGGTAAACGAGTCGGTATTCCGGTCGTATGTAGCCAGTCCTCCCATTGTTCCCACCCATAGATTCCCTTTACTGTCTTCAAAAGTCAAGTGTACGTAGTTGTTTTTGAGTGACGTGGAATCATTGTCTTTGTGCCTGTAAGTGATGAATTCATTTCCATCGAAACGGTTCAGTCCGTATTCGGTGGATATCCAGATAAAGCCTTGCTTGTCCTGATAAATGTCGTTTACCAGGCTGCTTGATATCTGGTTTTCAGTAGAATAGAGAATCGATATTTGGGCATGGACTGCAATTATGGAAAAACAGGAAAGTAAACCGATGTATAAAATCTTCTTTAGCATAAGGGTCAAATGATTAATGGGCTGTCATTTGCCGGTGGCAACCCGTTTGGGTTATGCCGCCGGCAAATGGCTGAAGTTATAAGATGGTAAGCCTGATTGTATGCAGGGCATTGGTGTCGGAAGTTCCTCCATACAGTAATTCGTATTCGCCTTTTACCAGGTTCATGTCATTCGTGGCGGGATTGAACCACAAGAAGTTCTCGTCCGACAGAGAAAGGATTACCTTTTGGGTCTCTCCTTTATTTATATGGACGCGTTGGAAAGCGCGTAGTGTGTGCGAAGGTGCATCGGCATCGCCCGGACGGCGGAGATATACTTGCACTACTTCTTCTCCGTCGCGGTCTCCCGTGTTGGTCACGGGGATGGTCAATGTCAAGGTTTCGCCTTGGCTGAATGTGTTTTTGCTCAGTTGGGCTTCGCCATATCCGAATGTCGTATAGCTTAGTCCGTATCCGAAGGGGAAGAGTGGTTTCTCGGTCAGATAACGGTAGGTGCGTCCTTTCATCGAATAGTCCTCAAAGTCGGGAAGCTGTCCGGTATGGGTATAAAACGTGACGGGCAGTCTGCCGGCAGGGTTATAGTCACCCAGCAAGACATCGGCAATGGCTGTACCTCCGGCTTGTCCCGGATACCATACCTGAAGCATTCCGTCGCAGATTTCGCTTTCGGGGGTCAGGCCCATAGCCGAACCGGAATAGTTGATGAAGACAATGGGTTTGCCCGTTTTCTTCAATTCGGCGACTAATTGCCGCTGGATGGCGGGAAGTTCGATGCTGGTACGGTCGCCTCCTTTAAATCCTTCGGCATCCACCGGCATTTCTTCTCCTTCGAGGGTGGGCGAGATACCTCCCGCAAAGAGGATGATATCGGCGTCTTTTACTTTCTCTACCGTGGCTTGCAGGTTGACGGGGATGTCACGTCCCATGTCGAAATCCAGTTGTGCGGCCCGGTCTCTGTTTGCGAAAATAAACTCGAACTTCACGTCATACGATTGCCCTTGCTTGGCTTTCAGCGTGTAGAGCGTGGCATGGTTTTGCAGGTATTTGCCTGTGGCTACCTTTTTACCGTCGATATACAGGTGGATGATGCCATGTGCCGAGAATTGGAACTTGATGTCTTCGGTCTTTTCAGCCGTGAATACCGATTCATACCGTGCGGAAAAGTCGTGGATGTTTACGCCGGGGGCGAATACGGTAGCTCCCAAGGTAGTGAAATGGAATGGGGTGGGGCTTTGCGTTACAGCCGCCGGTGTGCCTTCCAGCTTGATGTTATTCCAGTAAGTCGATTTGAAGCCGGGTTTCCCGTCGATTGCACATTGCCCGAAAACACTCTCCAAGGTGACGGAAGCCGTACGGTCGCAACCGAAATCATAGATGAGTTGGGAGGCGGGGAGCCGTTTCTTTAATGCTTCGTAAAGCGTTTCGGTGTGCGAGGGATAACCATTGTAGTTTCCCCAGTGTGTAACCGAGTCGGCGGCATTCGGACCGATGAGTGCTATCTTCATACCTTTCTTTAAAGGAAGGATGTCGTTGCGGTTTTGTAACAATACGATGCTTTCCCGTGCGATTTCCAAAGCGAGGTCTTTGTGTGCCTGGCAGTCCACTACCGAATGAGGGATGGTATCCCAACATACATTTTCGTCCATTTCTCCCAGTTCGAAACGGGCTTTCAGCAGACGTTTTACCGAAGTGTTGATTTGTTCCTCGTCGATAAGTCCGGCTTTTACGGCTTCGGGCAACGAGCGATAATTATTTCCGCATTCCAGGTCGGTGCCGCTCAATACGGCACCTGCGCTGGCATGTTTTTGGTCGGGATGGGTTTCGTGGTCGCCTTTGTGCCAGAAGTCACTGATGGCACCGCAGTCCGACACGACGATTCCTTCAAATCCCCAGTCGTTGCGTAGGATTTGGGTCAATAAGCGGTTGTTGCCGCAACAGGGTTCTCCTTCCCAGCGGTTGTAGGCGCACATCACTTCTTTTACGTGGGCTTTCTGCACCAGCGTTTTGAATGCAGGCATATAGGTTTCCCATAAGTCGCGTGGGGCGATGTTTTCGGCGTTGAATTCGTGCCGGTTCCATTCCGGGCCGGAGTGGACGGCAAAATGTTTGGCACAAGCGTGCAGCTTGTCGTACTTCGTCTCTTCGGGGCCTTGCAATCCTCTTACTACGGCCGTCCCCATGCGTGATGTCAGGTAAGGGTCTTCGCCGTATGTCTCTTGTCCGCGTCCCCAGCGTGGGTCGCGGAAGATGTTGACGTTCGGCGTCCAGAACGTCAATCCTTGGTAACGTTTCAAGTCGCCTTGCTTGCGTGCTTGTACATATTTGGCACGTGCTTCATCGGATACGGCGGTGAATACGTCATAGAGCAAATCGTCATTGAAAGATGCCGCCATACCGATGGTTTGGGGAAAGACGGTGGCGGTTCCCGAACGTCCTACTCCATGTAAGGCTTCGTTCCACCAGTCGTATGCTTTGATGCCCAGTCGCGGGATGGCGGGCGAAGCGTTCTGCATCAGAGCGACTTTTTCTTCCAAGGTCAGCCGGGTAAGTAAGTCGGCAGCACGTTGTTCGGCGGTTAACTCTGGATTCTGATAGGGATGTTGTTGTCCCATTGCGGGCAATGCCACAGCAAAAAGCATGGCTCCCATCCATTTTTTCAGTTTCTTTTTCATGTTTCTGATAGCATTAAAATGTTTAACTAACCCTTTTTTTGATTCTTTACTCTTTATGTATTTTCTCTTTCAGGAACTGTCCGGTATACGAAGCCGCGCATTGCGCCACTTCTTCGGGAGTGCCACATACCACGATGTTTCCTCCCTGTTCGCCACCTTCCGGACCCAGGTCGATGATATAATCGGCACACTTGATGACATCCATGTTGTGCTCGATGATGACTACCGTATGTCCTCGCTCTATCAGTGCATCGAAGGCTTCCAGCAGTTTCTTGATGTCGTGAAAGTGCAACCCGGTGGTAGGCTCATCGAAGACGAATATCGTGGGTTGTGCTTTCTCCATGCTTAAGAAATAGGCAAGTTTCACACGCTGGTTTTCTCCTCCCGACAGGGTAGACGAAGATTGCCCCAGTTTGATGTAGCCCAATCCTACTTCCTGCAAGGGCTGGAGCTTCTTTACAATCTTTTTCTGTCCGTGGGCGTCGAAGAACTCGATGGCTTGGTTGACCGTCATTTCCAGCACATCGTAGATGTTCTTGCCTTCATACGTCACTTCCAGGGTGTCTTTCTTGAAGCGTTTCCCGTGGCACGACTCACATTCCAGCACCAGGTCGGCCATGAATTGCATTTCTACGGTCACGGTGCCTTCGCCCTTACATTCCTCGCAACGTCCGCCTTCGGTGTTGAAAGAGAAGTATCCAGCCGTATATCCCATCTGTTTGGCAAGAGGTTGCTCGGCGAATAGCTTCCGTATTTCATCGTATGCTTTCACGTAGGTCACAGGGTTGCTGCGCGACGATTTGCCTATCGGGTTCTGGTCTACAAACTCGATGTCGTTCATGGTCCGGATGTCTCCGTCCAGCGATACATATTCACCCGGCCGCTCGCTGCTTTCGCAATACTCACGCTTCAGGGCTTTATAGAAAATGTCGCGCACCAGTGTGCTCTTGCCCGAGCCGCTTACTCCGGTCACGACCGTCATTACGTTAAGGGGGAAACGCACGTCGATGCCTTTCAGGTTGTTTTCGCGCGCCCCCTTTATTTCGATGTAGTTGTTCCATGCGCGATGACGGGCGGGCAGGGGGATGGTTTCCTCTCCCAGCAGGTATTTCACGGTGTAGCTCTTGCTGCCGGGACGCAGGTCTTCCATGTCGCCTTCGTACACGATTTCCCCTCCCTGCCGTCCGGCTTTGGGGCCGATGTCGATGATGTAGTCGGCGGCACGGATAATCTCTTCATCGTGTTCCACCACTACCACCGTGTTGCCTAATTGTTGCAATTGGCGCAACACTTTGATGAGTCGGTCGGTGTCGCGGCTATGCAGCCCGATGCTGGGTTCGTCCAATATGTACAAAGAGCCTACCAGGCTGCTCCCCAGGGAAGTGGCAAGGTTGATGCGTTGGCTTTCCCCGCCCGATAGCGAGTTGCTCAGGCGGTTCAGGGTGAGGTATCCCAGTCCTACGTCTATCAGGAAGTCCAGCCGGTTGTTTATTTCGTTCAGCAACCGTTTGGCTATTTGCGCGTCGTGGTCGTTCAGTTTCAGGGTGCGGAAGAATTCCTTCAGCCGGGTTACGGGCATATCCACCAGTTCGGCGATGTTGCGTTCTCCCACCTTTACGTAAAGGGCTTCTTTCTTCAGGCGGCTTCCGTGGCATTCGGGGCAGGTAGTCTTGCCGCGGTAGCGTGCCAGCATCACCCGGTATTGTATCTTGTATTGGTTTTCTTCCAGCATCTTGAAGAATGAGTCGATGCATACCTTGTCGCGCGGGCCGTGCCACAGGTAATCCTTTTGCGCCTGGGTCAGCTCGTAATAAGGCGTGAAGATGGGAAAGTCGTGGGCAGGGGCTTCGCGCAGGAAGGCTTGCAGCCATTCGCCCATCTTTTCGCCTCTCCAGCACATCACGGCACCGTCATATACGCTCAGCGAACGGTTCGGCACGACCAGCCGCTCGTCGATACCGATGATTTTGCCGAAGCCTTCGCACGTGGGGCAGGCTCCCAGCGGCGAGTTGAACGAGAACATCTGGTCGCTCGGCTCTTCGAATTTGATGCCGTCCGCTTCAAACTTCGTGCTGAACCGGTACAGGCTGGTCGAGCCGTCGGGTTGGTAAAAACGGAGGAGGCAGGCACCGTCGCCTTCATACATGGCGGTTTCCGCCGAGTCGGTGAGCCGGCTTATCGCGTCTTTCGAGTCGTCTGCGCTCATGCGATCTACCAGCAGGTACACCGTGTCTTTCGGGTTGTACTGGTATTCTTCGATGCGTATTGTTTTCCCGTTGACTTCCAGTCGGGTGAAACCTTCCTTCATGTCGGTTTCTATTTGCTGGGCTACGTCGTGCCCTTCACGGGGCAGGATGGGGGTGAGCACCGTATATCGCGTGCCTTTCGGATACGAAAGCATGCACGCCACGATGTCTTCGGGGCTGTCCTTCTTGACCAGTTGCCCGCTTACGGGCGAATAGGTTTTCCCCACGCGGGCGAAGAGCAGGCGCAGGTATTCGTATATTTCGGTCGAGGTGCCTACGGTAGAGCGCGGGTTGCGGCTGATTACTTTCTGCTCGATGGCAATGGCGGGCGGGATACCTTTGATGAAGTCGCATTCGGGCTTGCTCATGCGTCCCAGGAACTGGCGGGCGTACGAAGAAAGGCTTTCCACATAGCGCCGTTGTCCTTCGGCATAAAGCGTATCGAACGCCAGCGACGACTTGCCCGAACCGGACAGTCCGGTGATGACCACCAGCTTGTTCCGTGGGATGTTCACATCGATGTTTTTCAGGTTGTTCACCCGTGCTCCTTTGATAGATATATAGTTGGTTTCAGACATGTGGTTTCATTCAATGGTTTTCCCGGCAAATGTAGTGAAAATAACCGGAAAAACCAATAGCGGGCGGGACGAAGCCTGCTCCTTTTTGGCAAGCGATTCAGGCGCACCGGCAGATGCATATGGTTGTTTCATGAGTTTTAACCCGCTGAAACTACAGTTTTCCCCAATTAAAACTATAGTTTCATCAGGTTAAAAACATTATGAAACTCCGTTGGCATCTTCATGCCTCCTGCAGAGGCGGGCTAACCGGTGCGGCGAAGCATGGGAAGGAGGCGGTTTGCCTTTCCGGTGAAAACTTCAAGGAATAATGATAGGGGACTTTCGGGGAATTATGCTATCTTTGTCCCCCGACTATAAAATATGTATAATAGAAGAAGGAATCATGAAAGCGAAAATGATTTTGGCGGCTTGCTTGCTTTTCCTGTCCGTATGGCAGGCGTTAGGGGCGCAGACCGTATACCCGAAGCGGGAATTCCGCGGGGCATGGATACAATGTGTGAACGGACAATTTCAGGGAATGCCTCCCCGGCAGATGCAGGCGATGCTCATCAGCCAGCTTGACAAGCTGGAAAAGGCGGGCATCAACGCCATCATCTTTCAGGTGCGGGCGGAGTGCGATGCGCTTTACCGTTCGTCGTACGAACCGTGGAGCCGCTTCCTGACCGGTGTACAGGGCCA